>Ga0154740_121_pt8 | contig 14575 bp, 20 predicted proteins | sample Rifle2008BG16ft_FD_105748 | JGI IMG/M metagenome (GOLD analysis project Ga0154740, IMG submission 105748) | Candidatus Solincola sediminis RBG_16_55_12 | reverse complement strand
GGGATTACTTAGATTATATTCAAGATATCTTAGATTATATTGATGACATTACAAGTTTCATCGCGGCGGTTAGTAGTTATTTGCTTGTGGATAATAGTGGCCATTAAAAATGGCGCCGTATTGCATCTTAAAAAATTGACAGTAGTACCCATAAAGGGTACCATAGTACCTATAATGGGTACCATAGAAACGACTAATTTGCCTCTCGGATCTGCTCTTTTCGGCAGAACCCGTTTATTGATTCTTTCTCTCCTTTTCTTGAACGATGAGGAATCCTTCTACCTCCGGGAAATCATAAGAATCGTAAAGGTAGGGAGAGGATCGGTGCAAAGGGAACTGTCAAATCTTGTAAAAGCAGGATTGATCACGCGATCCGTGATAGGAAACCAAGTCTTCTACCAGGCAAACAAGGAGGCGCCCATTTTTTCAGAGATAAAATCGATGATGGTAAAAACCGGTGGCATTGCTGAGGTCATAAGTCCGGCTTTGTCAGTGCTGAAAGATAAAATACGGATAGGCTTTATATATGGTTCGATTGTTGACGGAACGGATAGGGCCACCAGTGATGTGGACCTTCTGATAATCGGAAAGGTTTCATTACGAGAGCTTGTTGCCGCACTTGATAAAGCGCAGGAAGCGATAGGGCGAGAAATCAACCCGATTGTATATGGAGTTGATGAGTTTCGCGAGAAGCTATCGGCTGGGCATCATTTTGTTGATTCAGTCTATGGGGCATCCAAGATCTTCGTGATAGGGGACGAAAGTGAGCTTGCGGAATTGGCTGAGAAAGGGATGGTTGGTTGAGCATGCCACAAGTCGTTCCGAAATATTGGACTTGCTGAAGGTAGTTGAGCGAGACATCCAAGACAGTCAGGTAAGAGGCCTTAGCGCAGACTGGAGATTAAACATCGCCTATAATGCTGCTCTCCAGTCTGCCACCATTGCCCTTTATGCCTCCGGCTATCGCGCCGCCCATGAAGCTCATCATTATCGAGTTATTCAAAGCCTCAGATTTACAATTCAGGCAGATAGGGAAATAATTGGACAGTTCGATCAGTTCAGGAAAAAGAGGAACAAAAGCGATTATGAGCGCTCGGGCGAGACCTCAGATGTCGAGGTCAAAGAGATACTGGGTCTTGCGATCTGGCCGAGAGATGCCGTGATGGAATGGTTAAACAAAAATTATCCCGAATTGAATTGACACTAGGTGGCTTGCCGTTTTCCTATCTTTCCTAGGAGGCCGGATATAGCCGCCGGGATATCCTTATCACTGTCTTGAAATGTGAAGGATTCCTTTGTCCCATCGGGCATCACTAGAAAAAGAGTATTCATCCGCAAGCCCTTTGAGACAGCTTCCCCAGGTGCCGCAGAAAGGGTCGAGCCTCGCTTCATGCCATAGGAAAATTCCGCATCAAGCGGGATTTCCCTGAAATCCTTGATGTTTTTATGGGAGGTCCAACCAGTCTCCAAGAGAATGAAGCGTTTATTGGTGAGGGTGAAAATGAATGCCAGGCTCTTCCAGAAGCCCTTACGTGAGGCAAAGCTGATAATCGAAATTTCTTCTCCGGGCTTCAGATAGGGGGCTGCAATCTCCCGCATTTTTTCCTCCGTCAAAAGGACCGGCATGCAAGCTCACCTCCATATTACTGGCTTGATCGATTCGTCCGATTCCACCTTAATGATTCGTTACCTCTTAAGAAGCGATGTCAGTCAAGGACGTTCTGCCTCGGATAGGCGTTCCAGAATCGCACCATAAACCAGCTTTGCAAGGTCCAAGGCTTCCCTGGCTTCCTCTTCACTTGGATCCTCAATATCACCGGGGTAGCGGAACTTCCAAGCATATTCAGTCAAGGTTGAGGCACTTTTTAGCAGTGCCTCAAGTGTTTTATCCAGTTGTACACATTTTTCACCTAATTCAACAAGGTTGTGAGTCTTGCGAAAAGGGATATCATTCCAGGACAAGAATGCCTTCAATGATTTCTCAACTAGTTGCTGCGCATGGAAGACAATATCGGCGGTGATTGGGGGAGTCGCAGTAAGTTCAAACTCACCAGCCCGCTGATCTATCTCAGCCTTTGTCAGCCAGGCTTTTACTTCTGCAATCCTTATCGGATCAGGCGGCATAAAGAATACGTCCTTCTTCGACGACGGTAGCTGAAAGGGATGCCTTGAGGTGCTTGCGGCTTTCGAAATAGTTTCGCGTCCAGACAAGTACATCTGCTGCTGTTCCGGTTCCCCACAATACTTCATACGCCAGTCGGCTTTTTTGGCGTTCCGGCTGAGCGTCATCAGCAACGATCACCAGAAGATCGTAATCGCTATCGAATCCGGCGTCTCCCCTCGCTTTAGACCCGAACAAATAGATAAGTTCCGGTTGATATGCTTTAACCAGGCGATTTACAATTTCGTCGAGGACATCTTTTTCTGAATATTCTTGTTCGTGTTCCATGTGACCGACTTCCTTATCATTGTTTGCATAATATTATCCCAGAAAATCCATAAAATATATAAAGTGCTAATAGACAGTAGATTCAGTAAGCCAGGAAGCTCTGCGATGCTCTCCTGGCTCAGCGTCCGTTGGATGGAAAGCCATAGGAGTAACGGGCAACGTGACACCAAGTGCTATCATCATTACCATGGCGAAAATTGGTATTACGACGACTGTGCCCATTGAGGTCATATATGCAGCCGGCCAGGAACCGGTCGATTTGAACAATGTCTTCGTGGCCAGCGATGATAACAGGGAATTGCTGGAAGCAGCGGAGCTCGCCGGCTTCCCCCGCAATTTCTGCTCCTGGATAAAGGGCATCTACAGCACGGCCAGGCGAATGGAGGACCTCGAAGCGGTAGTCGCGGTAACCCAGGGCGACTGCTCCAACACGCATGCCCTGATGGAGACCCTGCAGATGGAAGGCATGGAAGTAATTCCCTTCGCCTATCCATACGAGCGGGACTACGGCCTGCTGCATCACCAGATGGTAAGTTTTGCCACGCGGATGGGCATCGAATTAAGCGATGCTGCGCAAGCCATGGCGAGGCTCGACCGCATCAGGCGAAAGGCGGCGGAGGTAGACCGCCTCACCTGGGAGGCAGGGGTCATAACCGGGCTTGAAAATCACATCTGGCAGATAAGCTGCAGCGATATGGAGGGAAACCCCGATCTGTTCGAGGAGCACCTGGACCTATTCCTGGTCGAGGCGCGCAACCGGGAGACTCTCCCCGATGCGCTTCCCCTCGGCTACGTTGGAGTGCCGCCCATCGCGCCCGGGCTCTATGGCTACCTGGAAGAGCTCGGCGCCCGGGTTGTCTATAACGAGACGCAGCGGCAGTTCAGCCTGCCCTTCGATACTACCGACCTGGTCGAAAAGTACCGGCTCTACAGCTATCCCTATTCCATTTTCTACCGCATAGAGGATATAAAAAGAGAAATAGAGAGAAGGAGGCCGGCCGGCCTTATCCACTACGTTCAAAGCTTCTGTTTCCGCCAGGTGGAAGACATAATCCTTCGCCGTTCATTAAATATTCCGATACTCACAATCGAGCTGGACAACAGCACCAGCCTCGATGCACGGACCAAGATGAGGATGGAAAATTTCGTTTCGATGCTGAAAGGCAGCGCAAGATGAAGATCTTCTACGGCATCGACCTGGGCAGCCGATTCGTCAAGGTGGCCATAGATGAGGAGACCGGGTACCAATTTCTGGGACCCTACGATACGGCTGAATTCTATCGCCGTTGCGTGCAACCCGGCCCGGAGGGACCTTCGCTCCGCCGCGATATCCTCGGGTTGGAGGAAGACCCGGCCTTGGCATGCACCGGTTACGGGCGGGCGAGGCTCGCGAATGGAGCGGTAATGGTGCCGGAACTAGAAGCCATCGCCGCCGGGGTTATGGACCTAACCGGAATATCGGACGCGGTCATCCTCGATATAGGCGGGCAGGACTCCAAGGCATTGCTGCTGCGGGAGGGGCGCATGACCGGGTTCGAGGCCAACGACCGCTGTGCCGCATCGTCTGGAAGGTTCCTTGAAAGTATGGCCCGGGTTATGGGCCTTGAACTATCAGAAATAGGTAATTACTGGGAGGATCCGGTCGAACTCTCGTCCACCTGTGCCGTCTTCGGAGAAACGGAGTTGGTGGGCCTGATAGGGGAGGGTCACGACATGGAGCGGCTTGCAGCGGGTGTGAATCAGGCCGTGCTGCGCCGCCTGCTCCCGTTGCTTTCGCGCTTCGATTTCGAGACCCTGGTCCTTACCGGAGGGGTCGCCTACAATAAAGCCCTGCGCGAGCTGCTGGGGCAACGAACCGGGGCGAAGGTCATCGTGCCGGACAAACCGGATTTCGTTGCATCAGCCGGCTGCTGTTGCTTTGCCCGCAGCAAAGCCGAGGAAAGGAAGCCGAGTGTATGAGATAAGGGCTACGGCCGGATTCGACGCCGCTCATTACCTCCTCAATTACGAGGGGGCATGTGCCAGGATGCACGGCCACACCTGGACGGTCGAAGCGGCGGTAACCGGCTCCGAGCTGGACGAGTCGGAATTGCTTATGGATTTTCACGACTTGCGGAAGCTGCTGCGCGAAGTGATCGAGTCCTTCGACCATAATTGCCTGAACGACCTGGATGCCTTTAGCGAGCTGTCTCCCACTTCGGAAAATATCGCGGCCTATATATATAGAGAGCTGCTCATCAAACTACGGGAATTCCCCCACAGGGCGACCCTGGCCTGGGTTTCGGTGGCCGAATCCCGGGATACCAAAGCCGTCTACCGGGAAGAAGGATAGGATGGCGAGTAACCTGGTCCTTCTCTCCGCAGGCCTCGATTCCGCCGTCAACTTCCTGATCGCTATGGAAAAGGGGGGAGTCGGGGCGGCGGTCACCGTAGACTACGGACAGAGGGCGGCTGCGCGCGAAGTCGCCAAGGCAAAGGCGCTTTGCGACCGCCATGGCGCCCCGCACATCGTTCTCGATGCAGGCTGGCTCGCCGGCTTCTCAAAAGATGCGCTGACCACCGAGGAGAGGGCCTTGCCCCGAGTGGCCTGCTCGGACCTCGAGGACGCAAACCTGATGCAGAAAACCATGCGGGCGGTTTGGGTGCCTAACCGCAACGGCCTGCTGGTAAACATGGGGGCTGCCGTCGCCGAAGCAATGGAAGTTCCCTGGCTGGTAATGGGGCTGAACGCCGAGGAGGCGGCTTCCTTTCCGGACAACTCGGCGGGCTTCATCGAGGAAGCCAACCGCTCACTCGCCTATTCCACCCTTTCCGGAGTGCAGCTTAGGAGCTTCACAATCGATTGGGACAAAGCCAGAATCTTCGAGGAAGCGCTGGCCAGAGGGCTGGACTTCAGCCTGGTCTGGTCATGCTATGAGGGAGGCGAACTCATGTGTGGCGCCTGCGAGTCATGCGCGCGCTTGCAAAGGGTGGCTGCGCGATCCGGGGATTCGGTTAGGTTGCAGGACTTTTTCGCCGAAAATTAAGGCAGTCATATAGGCTCCGAGGAAAGCGGGGATTATGAAAGGGAAGTATATCAAGGGCAAGAGGATAACCTACGACGGCTCTCAACTGCAGTCCCTTTGGGCTTTCTCGCAACACAATGTCCAGGGCAACTCGGTCATCGCCTTTCGCGGGCCCTGCCGTGTGCTCGAGGAAGACCTGGTGGACATGGAGGACCGCAAGAACCACGCGGAGATCTTCAGCGAGGATATGGCCCATTTCGTAGTCGAGCTCTTTGATTCCGATCTGGTCCGCACGATTGTTCTGCAGCGGTTGTTCCTCTGCATCATGAAGGACGTCATCGAGGAGTTGAAGCCGGAGCTTTTCATAAGCAGGCGCGGCAACGGACTATACATAGAGGTGGAGGCGGAGGAAGAAGAGGAAGAAGAGCACCGCAAGCTCACCGTCTCCGTGGCTACCGCCACCCCGATCTCGACCCTCATACATACCGGAATCAACGTGGCCAGCCGGGGCACACCGGTTCCCACCCTGGGCCTCGAGGATCTCGACATTCCGGTGGACGATTTCATTCTCAAGGTGTTGCAGGGGTTGATCAACGAGGTGAAGGGGATCGATCTGGACCGCTGCAAGGTAAGACCGGTCTGCTGAGTTTCACGAGCGAGGCGATGGCACCTGTACCTGCATGAGATATTCCCATCCTTTCAGGGCGAAGGCCTGTTGCTTGGTGTGCGCCAGGTGTTCTTGAGGCTCTCCGGCTGCAACCTCGCATGCGATTATTGCGACACCACGGAGGCCAGGATCAAGAGCGACACATTTACGATCCCAGATGCCGAGGGCAATAAGCAGACACTGCCAAATCCTATTGATGTTGAGGAAACGGCGAGGCTGGTGGGGGAGCTTTGGAAGCCGAGCATGCATTCGGTGAGCTTGACTGGAGGAGAACCGCTGTTGCAGGCGGAGGAATTAACCGCGTTGCTGCCCCTGCTCAAGCAGCAGGGGATGCCGATCTACCTCGAAACGAATGGGACACGATACGAGGAACTCAAGATCCTCTTACCTCACATTGATTGGATTGCAATGGATATAAAGCTGCCGTCTTCTCAAGGGGGCAAGGACCTCTTCGCCGAACATGTGCGCTTCCTCGAAATAGCAGCCATAGCTAATATATTCCTTAAAATGGTAATAACCCCTGAGAGCGGCGAGGATGAATTGTCGAAAATGTGCGCTTTCCTCTCACGGGAATCCCGGTCGGTGACCCTCGTTTTGCAGCCGGCCACTTCAGCGGACGGCAGCATTGCCCTCGATAGGGCGATAAGATTGCATGGAATCGCTTCTGCTTATTTCAATGATGTGCGGGTGATTCCTCAAATGCATCGCTTGTGGGGAATAAAATGAGTAATAAATAAATCGGGTCGGAGAATAATATATGACAGAGAGCCATTCCGAAAACCTCAGGCAAGCACTTGAAAAAGCGCGCCGCGAAATAAGCCTTCTCGATCCCACCTGGATGGCTTCACGTTCGGGTACCGTCTACGATTTTTCCGAAACGGCATTCGAAGTCCCATTTTTCGATGAATTCCTGAAAGTATCGTATCCTGCCGGTTTGGTTGAGCGCGTCGATAGGCGCGGGGTGACGGATACGGAAGCTTTGATATGCCTTCATTATCTGATTCAAGCGGACGGAACCCCTGTAAGGCATGAGTGGGTGGCCTACCGGGACCTTCCCGGTGCGCGCTACCACGAGCCTGCTTTCGTTGCAGAGGTAGAAAGACCACTTTCATTAGGGCTGGCCGGCCGGCTGCAGGCCCTCCGGGAGTGGTCAGACCGTCATGCGCGCACCCTTGAAATCGCCGGGGACATCGCACTCGCCTGGGAAGCGTTCCCCCACATTCCCCTCCTCATCATCTTCAACGAACAGGACGAGGAATTTCCCGCCTCGGCCCGCGTCCTCTTTGATATCTCCGCCCCCAACTACCTGCCGACGGAAGACCTCTCGATATTGGCCGAGATAGCCGCCGCCCGTCTTCTCGCCGGGCTTCAATTGCTTTCTGATGGCACCGTTGATTGAGATGCACTGATGATAAGGCTGGAGAGTCAAAGCGTAGGGCAAGTTATTAGCGAAAGTGCATGACCGTTCACCTGTTCAATTGTCAGCGCCATAGTTTATCATTATCACTAAGTGTGGTTGTCAAGCTTGAAAAGGAAACGATGGCAGGAGTTTTAGTTCTTAATGCTTCCTATGAGCCCTTGAATCTGGTCAACGTCAAGCGGGCTGTTGTGCTCGTCCTTAAGAAAAAGGCAGAGGTCATCGAGGAAAGGGAGGGGGAAATCCGTTCGGAAAGAATGAAGATGAACTTTCCGTCGGTGATTCGTCTCGCTTACCTGGTTCATGTTCCGTACCGTTCGGTTTCACTCAGCCGCAAGGCCGTATTTATCCGTGACAAACATACCTGCCAATATTGTGGGGGCAAAGCGGAGAGCATCGACCACGTTATTCCTCGCAGCCGAGGCGGTCAACACTCCTGGGAAAATGTAGTGGCGGCTTGCCGGCGCTGCAATACCAAGAAGATGAATAAGCTTCCCGCAGAATCCGGCCTCAGGCTGTTCCGTAAGCCTTTCGAGCCCAATGACCACATATGGATTTTCAGCCAGGCCGGCGATATTCATCCCACCTGGGAGCCCTACCTAGAGACAGTTGCGGTGGGATGAGATCGGGCCGTTTCGACTACAGCTCGATCGTCAAACCGATCGGGGACAATATCTATAATATCGATATCCCGATCCCCCACGATCTCAAGAACTTCAACCTCTATGTCTTGCTGGGGAAGGAACCGACCCTCATCGACACCGGACCCTATCATCCCACGCTCGAAGAGGTGGTAACCGGCTGCCTCAATTACCTTGGTGTCGATAGCCTCTCGCGCATTCTGATAACCCATTCCCATATGGACCACTGTGGGCTGGCGGGTCGCATCGCCCATATTACCGGAGCCGAGGTGCTGGCGCACGAGTTGGAAAGGGAGCGTATGGAGGGCGGAAGGGAGCATATGGCTGGTGAATATGAAAGGTATGCTTCGATTGCTCCTTCCTTCGGATTTCCGGAAGAGATGCTCAGGCAGGTTTTCGAAAGCATGCAGCCCTGGTTGGACCTCATCAAGCCTTGTCCTCTCAGCTCATCCCTGCAGGGTGGAGAGCTCATTCCGGCCGGCGATTACGAACTCGAGGCTATCCACACTCCGGGACACACGGCCGGGCACCTGTGCTATTTCGAGCGGAAGCGCGGGCTTCTCTTTTCGGGGGATCATCTCATGCGGTCCATCACCCCGAACCCGGAGCTATATTGGCCGCCGCGGGACGGCCGCATCACCGGTCTCGGCCAGTTCATCGAATCGCTTCAGCTCCTCAAAGACTACGAGATTAGCCGCGCCTTTCCGGGCCACGGTAGAGCCATAAAGCAGGTGGCGAGGCGGATCGGGTTCAATCTACTGCATCATGAGCGCAGGCTCGAAAGCACCAGGGAAGCTGTGATGGAAGGAAATTCCACGGTGTGGGAGGTTGCCGTCAAGCTCTTTCCCCAGGTACCGGGACAGCCGCCGGGAGTCGATTATTTCCTGGCCTTGAAGGAGGCCCTCGGCCATCTGGTAATCCTGGAGGAAGCAGGCGCCATTGCGCGCAAGGATGAAAGGGATCTATTCAGGTTCCTCCCACTTACAGGCTGACCGAGAAGGCGTGGGGGTTCGGGCCTGCAACATCAATATTTTCCTGATGTCTTTACTTCAAACCCTTCCGAAATTGGAAAATGTTGATGCTTGAGGCGCCGACCCCACTCAAATCCAATGCAGCTTATACTTTTTTAAGCTATTCTCGGTCAGCAGTCTTAATTGAAAAGCCAAATCCACATTGATAGTATGAGAATGCAATTTTTAGGGGTATCAGTGCCCTTGTAGCTCAGTGGATAGAGCAGTGGCCTCCGGAGCCACGTGCGGGAGTTCGAATCTCCCCAAGGGCGCCATTCTTTTAAGGGGGACGCAAAGTTGCCCGAAACGACCCGTTGCTTCAACTGCGCGAAGGAGATACCCCTCGGAGTCGATAACTGTCCCGTTTGCGGTTTCGCCCTTTCCAGGGGCCGCATCGAAGCCATCAAAGAAGCCGCGGACATCAATTCACGAGCCCAACTCCTCGACTCCAAAGGCCAGTTCGAGGACTCCGTTGCCATGTATGAGCGCGCCGTCGAACTCTACCCCGGCTTTGTCAGTGCCCATTATAATCTGGGCATCGCGCTGGGGAGAATAAAGAGATACGAGCAGGCCAAAGACAGTCTGACTCAGGCGATACACCTGAAACCCGATTTTGCCGCCGCCTATACGGCCCGGGGCGAAATACAGGCCGATGCAGGGGATTTCAACTTGGCGGTGGAAGACTATTCAAAGGCCATCGAGCTATATCCGGATTACGCCAACGCCTATTACAAGCGGGCTTTGGCCTGGACCGAACTCGGGGGCGTAGATGAAGCGAGACATGACCTTGAAGATTACCTATACTACAAACCACACGATGGGCGGGCGCGCAAGCGCCTGGAAAAGCTCAAGGAAGGAGTGTGAGAGGCCTTGGCGGAAATCGAGGGGTATAAGCGTCTATTGGGGGACAAGCCCGGCAATGAAGTTATGGTATGGACATCCGGCGGGCACTATTTCCGGGGCACAATGGTCGGGATAGATGCCGCCGGCTTCCTGGTTCTCGAGGAGGTCAGCTGCACGCTGGCCGGGGAGAGGCATGAACGGGACAAAGTCCTGGTTAGCCTGGATGCACTGGACGGCATATCCCCGGATTGAAATCAAGGCTTACGAATGCGCCTTCAACTGCACGAAGTTCAGCTGCATATTGGCAAGCGTTCCCCTGAAAGCGTTACTTGCTTGTTCGGGAATTCTTCCTTCCGAGGCCTTTAGCATGGAGTCGAGTATATCGATGGCAAGCTTGGCCTGGTCGAAATCCTGGTATTTCTGGTTGACGTTCTCGGGCAGACCCATCTTGAGGTAGCCGATGCTCGCCAGCTGGTTCATCATATTAAGCACGATATCCGCCATAGTCACCCTTTCCAGACTTTCCTCGACCATCTGGCGCAGTTCCTCGTCACTCAACTCCTCTTCATCCGGCGCACCTGCCTCGGGTTCTGCCTCCAAGGTTTCGCTTCCGGATTCTTCCGCCAGGGTCTGGGCCCCCTGCTCCTCCTCGAGATCACCGGCTTCCTCCGGCTGCGTTGTCTCCTCCGCCTTTGGCTCCGCCGGTTTTTCGGATTTTTTCGCGGCCTTCTTGGACGCCGTCTTTTTCTCCTGCTCTTCTTCTGGCATGTTTCAGCCCTCCTTTTTAATAGATTATATCTGAATGGTGAGCAATCGCTAGCTGGCTTTGTGGAGAATCGGTTATGATCAGAATGCAGGCAAAAACTGTATAAACGCCATGTAGGGGTGCCCCCGAGCGGGAGCTGAGAGGATACCCTCCGGACCCGACCTGGATAATGCCAGCGTGGGAAACGTGGAGCCGATCGATGTTCATGCCGTTTCCCGTATCGGGGAGCGGTATTTTTAATGCGGGAATAATACAGGAGAGAGGATGAAGCAACTCAAACTGGGGCTTTACTTGATAACCGGGGACTACCCCGAATTAGGTAGAGGCCATCTGGACATAGCGCGAGCCGCCCTGGAAGGCGGTGCGGACGCCATCCAGATAAGAGAAAAGGAGGCGGGCACGCAGCAGCTGCTGCAAACGGCCCTGGAGATGCGAAACCTCCTGGATAATAATGGAAGCGAGTGCCTGTTTATAGTAAACGATACGGTCGATGTGGCGGTGGCCGCCAAAGCCGACGGCGTGCATGTCGGGCAGAATGACTTGGATCCTCGTGAAACTCGCTCTCTATGCGGACCGGCGATGCTGGTCGGTGTATCCGCAAGCAATATAAGGGAGGCGGAAAAGGCGGAGCAGGAGGGGGCTGATTACATCGGACTCGGCCCTATCTTCGAAACACCCAGCAAAGCAGACGCGGCGCCGCCCATAGGGCTCGAGGGGTTGCGCCTGATAAGGCGGGCGGTGAGGATTCCCATCGTCGCGATCGGTGGTATCAACCACGATAACGCGGAGAGCGTTCTTGAAGCGGGCGCCGACGGCGTGGCCGTCATCTCCGCTGTGACCATGGCGGCGGATATGGAGGAATCGGTGCGCGGGCTGCGGCGGTTGGTAGATTCGTACGGCAAAGGGAGGAAGCGATAATGGCCGACAGGACCATACTCGAGGCGTTGAGACGCGGCGATGTGCCGGCGACTCTGGAAAAGATTGCCAGCGACGAGGGTCTCCAGGTCGGCGACCTGGTGGAGGCCATGTTGAATGGGACCGCGGCCGTCCCTTATAACAGGGGACGTTACATGCAGAAGCCCTGCGTGATCGGTGCCGGTTCGAGGGTCAAGGTCAATGCGAATATCGGCACCTCGATCGACTACGCGGGAATCGAGGACGAGATGGCCAAGCTTCGCTCGGCGATAGATGCGCGGGCGGATGCGGTAATGGACCTCTCAACCGGGGGACCAATCGATCGGGTCAGGGAAGCGGTCCTTGAGAATTCTCCCGTGCCCGTGGGGTCGGTGCCCATATACCAGGCCGCCGTGAGGGCGCAGGAAGAAAAGGGCGGCATAATAAACATGACCCCGGACGACATGTTTCGGGCCATCGAGGACCACTGCCGGTCAGGCATAGATTTTATAACCGTGCATTGCGGTGTGACCATGAAGGTGCTCGAGACTTTGCGCGCAAATCCTCGCGTCGCGGATATCGTAAGCCGCGGCGGAGCATTCCTTGCCGGCTGGATGCTGCAGCATCAAAAGGAAAACCCGTTGTATTCGGAATTCGATCGTTTGCTCGATATTGCACGAGCCCATGAAGTCACCCTCTCGCTCGGGGACGGATTGAGGCCGGGATGCATAGAGGATGCGACGGACCCCGCGCAGGTGGCTGAACTGATGGTGCTGGGCGAACTGGTCAAGCGCTGCCGCGAGGTGGGAGTGCAATGTATGGTGGAGGGCCCCGGGCATGTTCCGCTGAATGAGGTTGAGGTTAATATTCGAATGGCCAAGGCGATAACCGGGGGAGCGCCTTTTTACGTCCTGGGTCCCCTGGTCACGGATGTGGCCGCCGGCTACGATCACATCACGGCAGCGATAGGCGGGGCCCTGGCGGGACTCTCCGGTGCCGATTTCCTGTGTTACGTAACCCCGCGGGAACACCTGGGCTTACCGACCGAGGACGATGTGCGGGAAGGAGTTATCGTCACCCGCATCGCCGCCCATGCAGCCGATGTAGCGCGGGGATTTCCGGGAGCCAGGGATTGGGATCTTCGCATGAGCCGGGCCAGGAAGGCACTCGACTGGGAGGCCCAGATGAAGCTGGCACTCGATCCGGTAAAGGCGAGACGCCTTTTTGGGGAGCGCCAGGTTGAGGGCGAGAACGCCTGTACGATGTGCGGCGATTTTTGTGCTATGCGCTTCATTGGCGAGTACTTGGGCCGGGAGGAAATAGTGGCTTGCGATTGAGAAGCTGGAGGCTGTGCCGTGCGAGTATCGGAATCCGGCGAATTCGGGCTGATAGCCGAGCTCAGGAAGATACTTTCGGGAGATCGGGAAGATATCATTCTTCCCCCCGGCGATGATGCCGCCGTCTTCCGAGCCCCGGGCGGAGAGCTCATGGCTTTCACTACCGACGCTTTGGTCGAGGGGGTGCATTTCGATCGAGCCTATGTCTCCTGGCGCGCCCTCGGTTACAAATCACTCGCCGTCAACATCTCCGACCTGGCGGCCATGGGCGGCTGCCCCTCTTCTTTCGCACTGGTGGTGCTCGGCCTGCCGGAGGATATCGAAGTCGAGAATATAAATCACCTCTATGAAGGCATGATGAAATGCGGCGAGAAATTCTCCTGCCGTATAGTCGGCGGCGATATTGTGCGTTCGCCCCGGCAGCTCTTCATATCCGTCTCAGTGATTGGAGGCCTGCCCCGCGAAACGTTCCTTACCCGTGCCGGCGCCGGCACGGGGCAATCGATAATGATTACGGGCACCTTGGGAGATTCCGCCATCGGGCTTGATTGGTTGAAGCGGGGCGGAGGCGGGGAGAACGCCTGCGCCAGGAAACACCTGTACCCCGAACCTCGCTTGCGTGAGGGCAAGCGAGCCCTGGAGCTTGGCGCGGCGGCGGCCATAGATGTAAGTGACGGTCTCCTTCGCGACCTCGGCCATATATGCGAAGAAAGCGGGGTGGGGGCGCGCATAATGGCGCAGGAGATTCCCATCTCAGCGGCGGCTTTTGAAACCGCACGGGAGTTGGATGAAGATGCACTTGGGGCCGCGTTATCGGGCGGCGAGGATTACGAGTTGATCGTTATTGCGGATGAAGAGAATGCCCTCGCGATGCGGGCGGAGATAGGCCTGGTTCGCATTGGGGAGATAACGCAGGGCTCGGGGGTGACCGTATTGGATGCTTCCGGGCGCATGATGCAGTTGGAAAAAACTGGTTACGACCATTTCGGGGGAGCTTAAATGGTGAAGCTGCCGGTAGTGCTTACCATAGCCGGATCCGATTCCGGGGGAGGCGCCGGGGTGCAGGCCGATCTCAAGACTTTTTTTACACTTGGAGTGCATGGAACCTGTGCGATAACCAGCATCACTTCTCAGAATACGAGGGAAGTTGTGAGCCGTTACGACCTTCCCCCCGATGTGGTCTTATCGCAACTGACCGCCGTCCTTTCGGATTTCAAGGTGGCCGCTGCAAAGACAGGCATGCTCGCCAATCAGGGAATAATGGAAGCAGTGGCGGAGATTCTGGCCCGGCATGATTCGAAGAACCTGGTCGTCGATCCGGTGATTCTATCAACGACAGGCCAGCGCTTGATCAATACTGGCGGGATTGCCGTCTTGCGTGATCGCCTATTGCCTCTGGCTACCGTTGTTACACCCAATATAGGAGAGGCCCAGGCGCTCACCGGTCTCGAAATCGCGGGCCTGGAGGATATGAGGAAGGCCGCCCGGATGTTAAGGGAAATGGGGCCGCAAGCGGCGGTGGTAACCGGCGGGCATCTCGGTGGCG
>Ga0154740_119_pt12 | contig 15407 bp, 12 predicted proteins | sample Rifle2008BG16ft_FD_105748 | JGI IMG/M metagenome (GOLD analysis project Ga0154740, IMG submission 105748) | Candidatus Solincola sediminis RBG_16_55_12 | reverse complement strand
CGGCGACGGCCATGTGTCTCTCCTGCCGGCGGCCGATATGCAAGGAATGTTCGCGCCTCGAGGGCTTCAGGTATTACTGCAAGGATTGTCCTCCCATCTCCGCCCCTTATCCGTACCCGCTGCCGCCTTCCCCCGTTTCACCTCAGGCGGGGGAGCCTTTCGACGAGAAGGCAAGGCGATGGTGGCGGGCGGATTGGAGTATCGCCGAGGTCGTGATCGCCCTGGCCGTAGTTTTCGGCATCTACAATGCGATTGGAGTGGTAATTGTCCTCTCGGCCGAGGATGCGGCCTCGCGCCTCTTCTACGGCTACCTGCTCTATGGCGCTGTCCTCTGCCCGCTGATTGCTTTAAGCACATTTATCATTTTGAGGAGGCACCATCGTGGCTGGAAAGAATTGGGAATCAGGTGGGGCAGGATCGGACGAACGCTACTCTATGGGATACTCGGCGGTGTCGTCGCCTTGCTGTCGAGCTTCGCCATTTATCTCATTGTGTATAATGTTTTCCGCATTTTGACCGGTCGCGATCCGGGTACCTCCGAATCGCAAAACATGCAGACCTTAACCGGGTTCGCCCTCTTCCTGGCATTACTGGGCGTCGTCGTGCTCGCGCCTGTCTTCGAGGAAGTCTTTTTCCGCGGCTTGTTCTATTCAGCCCTTCGCCGCCGCCTGGGGGTCGCCCTGGGTGTGTTGGTGAGTGCCATCGTCTTCGGTGTGCTGCATTTCGAGCCGCTTTCGATGCTCTCCCTTATCATGGTCGGTGCCATTCTCGCCTTCCTCTATGAACGAACCGATTCACTGTTCGCGCCCATGCTGGCTCATGCCCTTTACAACGGGGTAGTTATCTTAATTGCTATTTTGAGCCGATAATAGGCTTGACCGGAGAACGGGTCTCGAAAAAATTCGTGGGGAGTAAATGCAAAGACCTTATTGCGATGTACATCCGGAAAATGTCGCAATCGCGAGGTGTGTGAATTGCGGGAAGTATCTCTGCCCGAACTGTATTGTCGAGGTAATGGCGAGGGCATACTGCGGCTCTTGCGCCGATCATGAAATGCAGAGGCGGCAAGCCGAATATCAGGAGCGTAACGCTCCCCGGGAACCTTCATGGGATGCAGCCCCGGCGTCTCCCCCTGCGGCACCCGCGGGAGGCCCCGTGGGAGCCACGGTCTTTGCGGCCTGCGCTTTTCATCCCGGAGTCAGGGCGATCACCAGGTGCAGCAAGTGCGGCTTGCTTATATGTTCGGGATGCCAGAGGCTGATAGGCGGTCGGCGCTTCTGCGGGGCATGTTATCAGAGCGCTTTCGCCCCCGCGGCGCGAATGCCCGTCAGTCCGGCCCTGGCAATCGGCAAAGCCCCGCCGTCCCTGGCTGCGGCGCCCTGGAAGCTCTGGCCGGGGCTCGCCTTTCTGCCCGTCCCTTTTATCCTGAGTGGAATCATGAGTTATATGATGCGCCGGGGCGACGAGGTATCGGCGGGAGCCGCCCAGCTTCTCCTCTCGCTGCTCCTCTACTCATCCGCACTCTTTTTCGCATTCCTTACCGTCTCCCGCTACGGAGCCGCGCGCGAGGAAATGGGCCTGACTGGTAAAAACCTGCCATCCAGCATCGGGCTGGGTATTCTGGGAGGGACCCTGGCTTTTTGGATGGCGTCCGCAGCCGCCTTTCTATCCTTCGCGATTTTCCAGAACCTCGAGTCGGTGGAAAAGTGGTTGCAGGGCTTCTATGACGTAAACGTCAAGGATGTGACGGGAACGGACCTGCTCATCGTGGGCTTCATTATCGTCATCGCCGCCCCCATCTGCGAGGAAATCTTCTTCAGGGGGTACCTCTATCCCCCGATGAGGAATCGCTTCGGTGTGTGGGGGGCGGCCCTCCTGAACGGGTTCCTTTTTTCTGCGGTTCACTTCAGCGTCTTCGGTCTTATCGGCCGCACCCTGGCCGGCATCGTTTTCTGCATGCTCTACGAATACAATGACAACCTGTGGTCGCCGATAACCGCCCACGCACTCAACAATTTCGTTGCCTTTTTTCTCCCCCTGGTTTACCTTGCGACAAAATAAATGACAACGAGAGACCAATTGCCAAAACTCGTTTATGGTTTATGATTACGCTATGAAATGCGATTACTGCGGCGAGGATAACAAGCAAGACTCCCTCTACTGCATGGCTTGCGGCACCCGCATCTCCGGCGGGGAGGCGCCCGGAAGTTTTGCCGACAATCAAGGCACAACGTTGGCGTTCCCGGAAAGCGGATCTGAGCGGCAGGCCGCTCACCAGACCTCCTCGGGATTCGTGTTTGGGACCCCTCCCGACCCGTCCGATGCGCAGCCCGGCCCATCTGCCGTGATCGAGGTCGGGCCGTCTTCACCGATCATGGGAGAGCCGGATTATCTGCTTCCTCCGGAGGCCGATTATCCGTTCGATAGCCCGAAAAATGAGGCTATGCCTTCGGGTACGCTGCCGCATGTTGAACCTCCATCACCTGCACCGGTTGATGCCACTCAGGCTATCTCTCCCGTGACACCCGTGAAGCCCGATGAAGCGGCCAAGAGACGCGTGATCTGTCCCGAATGTTATGCAGCCAATACCGAGCAGAACCGCTACTGCCAGGAGTGCGGGAACCCCCTGGCATTGAGGTCGTCACGCCCGGTCGTTGCTGCGCAGGTTCCCGCGGCGGCCGGTGCGACGCAGCATACCGCGGTACTCCCGGCCGAAATGGTCCAACAGGCGGTTGCGGAGCAAGCGGAGACAGGGCGGCGGGCAAGGGCAGAAAAAGTGCACAGCGACAGGAGCTTTGGCGTAGCCGACGTTGTCGCTCTGCTCGCAGTAGTGGCCGGAGGCCTCGCCATATCTCCCGTCTTCGCCTGGAAAAAAGGCTTGACCATAAGCGTTTTTTCGCATCAGGGCGCTTTTTTCCAGGGGAGAACGGACTTGCTCGGCGGACCGGGTCTTCTTCCCTACTCGGGCGCGGAATTCTTAACGGTGGGGCTCATCGCCGCTATAGGAATCGGCTTGGCCGTCCTTTTCCTGGCCCTGAGGTTCGGGCGAGGCCCTATGCTTATCCTGGCCGGATCGCTGTTACTGTTCCCCCTGATCTACTTGCTCTTTCAGGGGATCCTCCCCCTGCGCGAGACCGGCTTCAACCTCCAGTCCCTGGGGCTGGGCGAAATCCTTTTCGGAGGCGGCGCTAATGTGGGCGCGGGCCCGGCTTTATGGCTTTTATCGGGCGGAGGACTCCTCTTTCTGCTGGCCGGTTTCCTGGCACCCCCACGTGGCTGGGGGCGGCTTTTCACCTTCATGCTTATCTTCAGCCTGATTGTCGGCGCGGCTTTCTTCTGTGCCGCCACCTATAACTGGAATCTTTTTATAAGCAATCCGGCCATGATTGCCTTCACTCTATAGTCTTCTCGTCTGATTGACGCCCATCCGAGCCGGCGGTATATTAGTTGGCACGAGCTTGCGAGAGGTCCGGCAAAAACCTCCATTTATGCGGGTGGTTTGAGCGAAGAACGAAGTAGTCCGGCTTGAGAGGTGGCTAAAGTGACCCCCATTAGAAGAATCTTTTTTCTTGCCCTGATCCCGGCCGTCCTTGCTATGGGCCTGCTTTGCTCGGGTTGCTTTGGGGGATCGATCCAAGGGGTGCGGGTGGCGGATGTGACCAGGGGCGATCTCAAGAAAAGTATCTCGGCGGCCGGGGTATTGCAGGCGGCGCAGCCGGCCGATGTCGTGCCGCAGGTGAGCGCAACAATAGTGGGGCTGCCGGTAAAGGACGGAGATTATGTCAACGCCGGGGATACATTGTGCGTGCTCGATGCGGAGGAGCTGGCGGCCCAGGAGGCGCAGGCAAGGGCTAACTATTACAGCAGCCAGGCAATTGGCGACATCCTCGAGGGATCTTACGCCACCATGGAGAACCTCTACGGTACGCTTCAATATACCGGCCAGGTATTCACTCAGATGCAAGGCCAGATCGATACCCTGGTCCTCAACTTCTACGACATGGTACCGGCTTTTATGAGTTTCCTGACCCCCGATGAGCAGGAATATCTGAAGGCTTTGCTGGCCGATCAGAGGGTGACCTATCTGCAGTCGATGAATAACCGCGCCAGTGCTCCCTCCGTTTCCAGCCCGGGCTACCCGTCCAGCGCGCAAGCCGCATCATCGGCGAGTTCCGAGGCCGCCGCTTACGACTACGGCAAGGTAAGCGAGGCGACCAAGACACCTAATATAATCTCACCGATCACCGGATATGTAGTCTTTGTGCCGCAGCAGACGGCGGTCCCCACCGACATCCTCTCACAGATGCTGGGGGGTCTCGGCTCTCTTACCTCCAGCGCGTCGGCCATAACCAGCCTCTTGAGCGGCTCGAGCAGCCTGAGCGGCGGCGAGACGAGCGGCGAACTCAAGGTGGGCGGCCAGGTTACTGCCGGGCAAGCCGCCTTCCAGATAGTCGACTTGCAGGATATGACGGTCAAGGCCCAGGTGGATGAGACGGATATACCAAATATCAGCCAGGGCCAATCGGTACAAGTGACTCTGGATGCTTATCCGAGCCTTACTTTCATGGGGACCGTGATCCAAGTGGGCGTGAAATCGGAGAGCGGATCGGGGGGCACGACCGTCTTCCCGGTGACGGTCAAGCTGGAGAGAACCGATATACCACTCCGTCTCGGCTATAATTCGACGGCCGAAATAGAGGTACTCAACAAGAGAGATGTCCTGACAATCCCCTTGGCCGCGCTTATGGAAGATAATGGTAACGACTACGTTTATGTCGTCCCGGGCGGCAAAGTGCAGCGCCGCCAGATCACGACGGGCGCCAGAAGCCAGGATTCCGTGGAAGTAAGCTCAGGCCTTGACGACGGGGAGCGGATCGTGGCCGAAGGTATCGGCAAGGTGAAAGAAGGCCAGAAGGTAGAGTAAGCGACACCCCGACCATAACTACCGTTCGCCCCGATCGGAAAATCCCCATTGCCCTCAATCACCGCCCCTGTCTCTCTCCTGGTTTAAGATTAACCTGTCGCCCTTCACGGGGCGTGCATTTAAATGAGCAAGCATGAGGAGTTCGGAGAGATGTCTTTCGAAAAAATGCTCGATGAAATGGTGCGGGACAAGGGCGACCGAAACCGCATGACCCACGTCGAGGTAATACCGGCGCGCAAGGCTACATACGTCGATCTCCCAAAAGACCTTGATCCCGGGCTGGCGGAGGCTTTGGATCGCCTGAAGGTAAAAAAGCTCTACCCGCATCAGGCTCAGGCGCTGGATTTGGTAAGCAAGGGCGCAAACGTCATGATCTCTACCGGCACCGCCAGCGGCAAGAGCCTCTGCTATCACCTCCCGGTTTATAAGGAGTTGTTGGAAAATCCTTCCTCAAGAGCCATATATATATTTCCGACCAAAGCCCTGGCCCAAGACCAGCTGAGGAGTTTGAATGTCCTGCAGGCCGGGCGGGTGAAATCGGCCACCTATGACGGAGACACCCCCGCCGATCTCAGGAGTTGGATCAGGCGCGAGGCGCAAATCGTTCTCACCAATCCGGATATGCTCCATTACGGCATCCTTCCCAACCACCGGCTCTGGGGCAAGTTTTTCAGCCACTTGCGTTATGTCGTCCTCGACGAAGCGCATGTAGCGCGAGGGATCTTCGGTTCGCACGTAGCCCAGGTGTTGAGGCGGCTTCGCCGAATCTGCGCCCTTTACGGCTCCCGGCCGCAATTCCTTTTCACAAGCGCGACCATAGCCAATCCCGGTGAGCACGCCGGCAAGCTGGCCGGCCTGGAGGTGGATGCGGTCGAGGACGATTATTCACCACGTGGCCGTAAGGTCTTCGCCCTCTGGAATCCCCCCGATATTCTGAGCATGGCGGGGGGCGAGATTCACCGTTCCTCCAACCTGGAGACCGCACAATTACTATCGAGACTCATGCGCCAGGGCGTACGCACTATCGCCTTTTCCCGTTCCCGAAAGGCGGCTGAGCTGATCTACGGTTATGTGACCCGTATGCTGGATTCCACCGAAAAGGATCTCGCCGAGCGACTCACCTCTTATCGCGGCGGCTACTTGCCGCAACAGAGGAGGGAGATAGAATCACGTCTTTTCAATGGAGAGCTGCTGGCCGTCGCGACTACCAATGCTTTGGAGTTGGGAGTGGACATAGGCGAACTGGAGGCTTGCCTTATGAATGGCTATCCGGGAACCATCGCCAGCACCTGGCAGCAAGCTGGGCGAGCCGGCCGCCGGCAGGACGAATCGCTTGCGGTACTCATCGCGGCTGATGACCCTCTCGATCAATATCTCATGCGCCACCCGCAGTTCATCTTCGGTGCGCCTTGTGAGGAGGCGGTGATCGATCTCGAGAACCCCCGCATTCTCGGCGCCCACCTCGCCTGCGCCGCCCACGAAATTCCCCTGGAAGATAAAGACGAAGCCTATTTCGGCGGCGCAATGTGGGAGGTGCTCGAAGCCTTGAAGGAGGAAGAGGTCTTGGGGCGCAAAGGTAAAATATGGTATTATGCCCGCCTGCCGGCTCCAGCGCAGGAGATCAACTTGCGCTCGGCATCGGGCTCCCTGATAAGCATCGTCGAATCCGATACCGGCAGCATGATCGGGACGGTCGAGGAAGCGACGTCTTTCTTTCATGTTCACCCCGGCGCCGTTTATCTCCACCAGGGCGACTCGTATCTCGTCGAGAAGCTCGACCTGGAACGCATGGTGGCACTGGTGCGCAATGCGGACCTCGACTACTACACGAATCCCATGGATAACGTGGATATAGCGGTTCTCGGCGAGGAAAGGAGTACTTCCCCGACCGCGGCCGGGTGCTCGTTGCACTTCGGGGAGGTCGAGGTCTCCACCAAGGTCTATGCGTATCAGAAGCGCCGGCTCCTCACGCACGAGATCCTGGAGACCCTGGGGCTGGACCTCCCGACACAAGTGCTGGCTACCCGCGGCTTGTGGTACCGGCTGCCCCCCGGGCGGCTGGCCGCGCTTGGCCTCGATGAGTATGCGCTTGCCGGTGGGTTGCATGCGCTCGAACATGCGGCGATCGCAATACTTCCCTTGTTCGCCATGTGTGACCGCTGGGATATAGGCGGAATGTCGACAGCCTTCCACCCTGATACCGGATCGGCCGCTATCTTTATCTACGACGCCTACCCGGGCGGCGTGGGAATCGCGGCGCAAGGTTTCGAACTGGCGGCGGTCCATCTGCGCGCCACCCGGGAAATGATGAGCGCCTGCCCCTGTACGGAAGGATGCCCCTCATGCATTCACTCGCCCAAGTGCGGCAACGGAAACGAGCCTTTGAATAAGGCTGCCGCAATCACGCTGCTGCGATTGATCGAAGATGACTTGCTGCCGTCCGGAGGCGCTGGGAATTAATGGCAACATAAGGGACGGCTTGATCGGTTGGCTTGCTACGGTCCTTTTGCCGATGCCAATAATGCCAGCTGTCATGCGGTAAACAGGCGGTTGTGAAATGCCGATATAAGAAGCAAAGAGAGGGAGACCAAGGCGATGGTTAACCTTCCAAAATAGGTAGAACGAAAGCGTTAGACCATGACTCTCCCTCTCTCTTTCCTATATTCAATACCCTACACAAAGGTGTCAGGCACCTTTGTGTAGGCTTCTGCTAGAGTAGGCTTATGAAGTTAAGTTGGGGATTTGGAAAGACTGAGATGCCCTTCGAGGTGCCCGATGACCTCTTGCTGGGAACCCTTGAAGGCGTTGGCGTCGAACCCCTGCCCGATCTCAAGGGCGCACTCGAAAAGGCGCTTCAGCAGCCGATAGGTACAAGGCCCCTGGCGGAGCTGATTCACCCCGGCCATAAGGTGGCTATCGTCTGCCCCGATTTCCATCGCCTGTGGATCAGGGCAAGACTCTGGATGCCGGCCGTCATCGATCATCTCAATAGGGCCGGTATAAACAACCGCGACATAAAGATAATAATCGCAAACGGCACGCATTCTCCCCCGGGTTATCGCGACATCCTGGAAATGCTCGGCGGGGATATAGCAGGCAAAGTCTCGATCATCAATCATGATGGCCGCGACCCTTCCCAGCTCCGCTACCTGGGAAAGACCGAATTCGGCACTCCGCTATGGGTAAACCGGTATGCCCTCGAAGCCGATCACCTGATCCTCACCGGCGGAATCGTTCCCCACGCTTTTGCGGGTTACGGCGGCGGGCGAAAGGCTATTGTACCCGGCATTTCCGGCTTGAAGACGGTTCTCGCAAATCATAAGAGGGCCTTGAGCGACGAAGTGGGACAAGGTATTCACCCCCATGCCCGCCCCGGCTCCTTGCAGGACAATCCGGTCCATAAAGATATGCTGGCCGCGGCACACATGGTCGGCCCGCGCTTTATCGTGAATTTCGTCTTGAGCGAGGACGGCGATTTTCTGGGTGTGTTCGCCGGGGACGTCGAAAAGGCACACCTGCGCGGCTGCGAGTTTGTCTCCGGCGCTTTCAAGGTGGGGCTCCCGGAGAAAGCGGACATCGTCCTCGCCTCGCGGGGCGGCTACCCTATGGATCTCACTTTTTACCAGGCCTTTCAAGCGAGCGCCAATGCAATGTCCGCCATGAAAGACAACACCGGCGGTATCCTGATCATGGTGGGCGAGTGCTCGGAGGGATTGGGGCCTTACGGGTTCAACCGCTGGTTCGATTTGGGGGGGGAGGAGGCCATCGAAAAAGAGCTGCGGCGCAACTTCACCGTTGCCGGCTTCGTCGTTTTCCGCGCCGCCCTCCTGCATCGTATGGCCCGCAAGGTGATCCTGGTGTCGAATTTGGAACCCGAGGTCGTAAGCCGCATAGGAATAACGCCTTGTAAAACGATATCCGAAGCATTGGATCTTGCGCTCGAAGCTATCCCGGATGGAAAAATTCTTCTCATGCCTCACGCATCACAGACCATACCCCAGCTTGCTTGCTAAGGGCTATCGTACCCCCGCTTCCACAATGTCCACGGCTGTTTCGGGAGTCTCCGCCCGGATTATCTTATCGTCGCTGACACCTCTATTCGCAATATCCCAGGTAGAAATGGCCACAACTCGCTTGCCCATCTTGAGCGCCATGGCGATCTCGGAGAGCGTCCCGTATTCACCGCCGATGGCTATCACCGCATCCGAGGTCCGCACTATAATGGCGTTTCGCGCCTGTCCCATGTCGGTCGCTATAGCATGATCGACGTACTGATTGGCGTCGCTGCGGAAGGGACCGGGAAGTACGCCGATGGTCGTGCCACCTGCTTCCTTGGCACCCCGGCAAACCGCCTCCATCACTCCGGTGAGGCCCCCACAAATGACCACGGCGTCCCTCTCCGCGAGTAGCCGCCCTACCTCGTACGCAGCCCTCGCCTCCTCTTCAGTGCAAAGCTGGCCGCCTACAACCGCTATATACATCTACCCGACCTCCTCCTCACGGCGATCATGCTTCCTTTTCGGGGCTATCCGTGCTTGTCTCTTGGCCGGCAAGCAGCGCGCGCGCCGCTTCTTCCGCCGCCGCGTAGACCTCCTTCAAGGGAACGCCGCTTTTCGCCGCCGCCCGGCGGCAATCCTCGTATTCGGGAGCTATGTTCGCCACATGGTCCTTGTTCCGCGCAACCTTCACCCGTAAGCGGCCGAAATCGGTGTCCACCTCGATTACCTCGCGGTCCAGATACTCTTTGTATACTTCACTAACCCGCACCCCGAGGGTCTTGGTCTCCGCAAACATCACCTCTTTGACCTCCTCTTCGCTGGCAGGAGGCACGAGCACCTTGAGGGTCACGGCGGGTCGGGACTTTTTCATATGAATGGGGTAGAGCCACACGTCCTCGGCGCCCGATTCGAAGAGTCTTTCAATCACATAGGGATAGAGCTCGGGATTCATATCATCGATATTGGTAGATAATACCAGGCGTCTTTCCCTGGCCCTCCCCCGGACGGCGCCCTCGCGCTGCCCCAGGAAACCCCTGAGCAGATTGGGTATTTCGAGATGGCGATCACCCGCCCCGTACCCGACCCCCTCGATCCTCATAGGGGGCAGCAGACAGAAATTGCTGGCAAGAGAGGCCACAATGGCTGCGCCGGTCGGCGTCACCAATTCCGTCGGTATGCCGCTGGAGTAAACAGGGATGTCTCTCAGGATTTCGACCACCGCGGGTGCGGGAATGGGATAGATCCCATGAGCGGTCTTTATCATTCCGGTTCCCATGGGAAGGGGAGAACACAACAGCTCCTCGACTTCCAGGTAATCGAGCCCCGCGGCGCTCCCCGCCACATCGACAAGCGTGTCCACGCTCCCCAATTCGTGAAAATGCACCTGTTCGATGCTCCTCGAATGTATGCGGCTCTCCGCCTCCGCCAGCAGAGCGAAGATCTTCAAGCTGTTTTGTTTGACCCTGGGCGGCAACCCGCTTTTGGATATCAAACTTTTGATGTGGGCATAAGTCCTGACAACGCCCCGCTCCGGAGCCCGTACGTTTATCTTTACAGCGGCTATACCCTTGCGCTCGGTCTTACCCGCTATGATTTCCACTTCATTCAAGGAAAGCGCTTCCGCAACCGAACGCAGGACGTCAATAGGAACACCGAGGTCGACCAGGGTGCCTAAAAACATATCGCCGCTGATACCGGCGAAAGCGTCAAGATAGAGTGTTTTCATTTTTAAGCCTCGTCCATAATGCCGCTGCGATAACCTTCCAAATCGAGCAGAATGCGCCTAAAGCCGAGGTCCTTGAATTTCTTCACCAGTCGCTCGCGGTTCTCCTTCTCGACTAAGAGCGCCGGATCATGCCCCCCGACCTCGATTCTGGCCCAGTCTCGCCCCTCCAGGCGCACCCTGAACTCACGCAGTCCCAGACCTTCGAGCGCTTCCTCGGCGGCATCCACCATCCGCAAGAGTTCGGGCTTCAACTCAACGCCATGATGAAATCGTGTGGCGAGGCATGGGCGGGAGGGCTGGTCCCAATTAGGAAGGGCCAGATCGCGCGCCGCCTGCCTCACGTCCCGCTTGCTGAACCCGGCTGCTTCGAGAGGACTCACTCCACCGAGTTCCTCCACCGCCTTTCTGCCCGGCCGGTGTCCGAGGGCGTCATCGGCATTGGAGCCGTCCAGGACGACAGCGAATCCTTCCGACTTCATTTGTCTGATTACCAGGGTGAGCCGGTGCCTTTTGCACAGATAGCAACGATCATCCGGGTTATTCCGGAAATCGGGCAGTGAAAGCTCATCAGCCGCTATGATCCGCAAGGGAAAGCCGAGCATGGATGCCAGACTTGTCGCCCGCTCGAATTCTCTGGGCGGGAGCAGCGGCGAATTGACGGTAACGGCTGACATTCCTTCCCCGAGTACCTGCCTGGCCACAGTTGCCAATAGGGTCGAATCCACTCCGCCCGAGTAGCAGACCAGCGCAGATGGATATCTCGCAACAGCTTGCCGCAAGCGGTCCAGTTTGCCATCCGCGATCTCTGCCGTCATACTTCGAACCTCCACCACTACCAGCGATTGATTCCAGAGGATACCATATTATTATGAACCGCCGCTCCCGCCATTGATAAACCTGAATATGATATTCTCTTTTAATGAAAGGAGGCGGCTCAAACAATGTTAAATGCCCTTAAAGATAATGCCGGCCTGTTGATTGTTTTTCTTTTTGTGGTTGCTGCTCTACTTTTAGTCGCTGTCTTTATGCTCTTCCGGCAGCTTTCGCTGCTGCGCAAGAACATAGCCATCCTGAAACGTGGGGCGAGCGGTGAAAGCCTTATAGAAAAGGTGGCCGGCCAGGCCCTTGAGATAGAGGATCTATACAAGAGGCTCGAGGAGCAGGCGGCCCAGAAGGATTACCTGGCGGACGTCCTGGCAGGGAGCGTACAGAGAGTGGCGGTCATCCGCTATGACGCTTTCCAGGATATGGGGGGAAAGTTGAGCTTTTCCATCGCGCTGCTGGATGAAAACGGCGATGGTGTCGTGCTCACTTCCATCTACGGCCGCAACGAAAACCGTACCTATGCGAAGGCGGTTCAAGCCGGAGCATCATCGCATGTACTCTCCGCCGAGGAGACCGAGGCCCTGCGCCGTGCCGTGGGTACCAAACCGCCCATGATCCGCCGCAAGGGACGCCAGCCGCGGCCGTTCGACATGCAGGCCGCGGAAACGAAAAACGACAGCTCGACCAGAGAGGAAGACGGCTCTTGGGTGATGTAAAACCCGTCCCCCCCTGCGGCAGCATCGCCTATCTCGGACCGCCCGGTACCTTTACCGAGGAAGCACTGAGAAGCTGGCCGGGGCTGAGTTGCCGCGACATGCTCCCCTTCCCCACCGTCGAGGAGACGGTGACGGCTGTGCAGGACGGTCTGGTAGATAAGGGAATCGTGCCCATCGAAAACTCTATCGAGGGTTCGGTAAATGCCACTCTTGACAGCCTGGCCTTCGAGTCCGATGTCCTGATACAGGGTGAAATGGTATGTCAGGTCGAGCACTATCTTCTGGCAAGGGCTGGTATCGATCTCAAAGATGTCACCAAAGTAGTCTCCCATCCGCAGGCAGCCGCCCAGTGCCGCAGGCACCTGGTCCGGCTCCTGCCCGGCGTTGAGCTGGAAGCGGCAAACAGTACGACCGAAGCCGCACTTCGCGTTGCCGGTTCGAAGCAACCTTTCGCGGCGATAGGCAGTCGCCTCGCGGGCGAATTGTATCAACTTGAAGTACTGTACAAAGGCATGGAAGACCACCCGGATAACCGCACCAGATTCGTACTTCTGGGCAAAGAAGCGATGCCCGTCACCGGCGAGGACAAGACTTCAATGGTCTTATTCATCTATCAGGATCAGCCGGGCATGCTCCTTCAGATACTGCAGGAATTCGCGCATCGCTATATAAACCTGACCAAGATCGAGTCGCGGCCTACGAAAAAGGTGCTCGGTGAGTATTGTTTCTTCATAGACTGTGAAGGGCACCAGGAGGACGAGGTTGTCGCCTCCGCCTTGAAGTGCCTGCGCTGCAAACTCCCGCAAGTGAAGCTGCTGGGATCGTATCCCTGTTTTAAAGAGGAGCAGCCCGATGCTTGACCTCAAGTTCATCAGGGACAATCCGGAGACGGTCAAGAAGGCGGTTCTCGACCGCAATCTTAAAGTAAGCCTGGACGATTTGCTCGAACTCGATCGCAAACGGCGATTGATTCTCACCGAACTCGAGAAAAAAAGGTCGAAGCACAAGCGGGGCAATAAGGAAATCGGCGAGCTCATGCGGTCGGGTGGAGATGCGGCCGTCATGCGGGCCGAGATGGGAGCACTCAGCGAGAACATCAAGGAACTCGAGGAAGAGGTCGGCAGGCTGGAAAAGGATATGAGGGAGATCCTGGTAAGAATTCCCAATGTGCCGGATGGTTCGGTCCCGGTGGGAGAAGACGAAAGCGCCAATCGGGAAGTACGGCGCTGGGGCGAGCCGAGGCAATTCGATTTCCCGCCCCTTCCGCATTGGGAATTGGGCGAACAACTGGACATACTCGATTTTCAACGCGGTGTTAAGATCGCCGAATCGCGCTTTACACTGATAAAAGGGGTGGGCGCGCTCCTCGAAAGGGCGCTCATTAACTTCATGCTCGATTTGCACACCAGGGAGCACGGATACAAGGAAGTATTCCCGCCCATCCTTGCCAATGAGGAGAGCATGTTCTCGACCGGGCAGTTACCCAAACTCGAGGATGACATGTATCGCTGCCGGGACGACGTGCTTTACCTCATCCCGACGGCTGAAGTGCCGGTAACGAACATCCATCGCGACGAAACGCTCTCCGAGGAAGAATTGCCGCTCTACTACTGCGCGTATACACCTTGTTTCCGGCGAGAGGCGGGTTCATACGGGCGGGATGTGCGTGGCTTGATCAGGCAGCACCAGTTCAACAAAGTGGAGATGGTGAAGTTCAGCCACCCCGATAGCTCCTTTGAGGAGCTGGAAAAGCTTACCAGCGATGCGGAAGACGTGCTCAAGCTGCTCGACTTACCCTATCGAGTCGTCATACTTTCCACCGGGGATCTCAGCTTCTCGGCCGCGAAGTGCTATGACCTCGAGGTCTGGCTGCCTTCTTCGGATGCATACAGGGAGATCTCCTCATGCTCCAACTTCACCGACTTCCAAGCCCGCAGGGGGGACATACGCTTCAAGCCCTCGAGCGGCGGCAAGTCGAGATTCGTCCACACACTGAACGGCTCCGGAGTGGCGGTGGGAAGGACCGTTGCCGCTATTCTCGAGAACTATCAGGAGCCGGACGGCAGCGTCATAATTCCGGAAAAACTCCAGCCCTACATGAACGGCCTGGAAAAAATAACGCCCTAACGTCATTGCGAGGCACCGCCTTCGGTGCCGAAGCAATCTGAGCGATCACCTTGGAACAAGCATCCAAGCTCACAAATCAAATAGCCGCCTCCATTTCCCCACCCCGAATTTACTATCCCACCCCACCCCCTTAAAATAAATCCCGGAGGGGTGGCAGAGCGGCCTAATGCGGTGGTCTTGAAAACCATTAGCCTTCGCGGGCTCGCGGGTTCAAATCCCGCCCCCTCCGCCACACTGAATTTCGGAGAACCCGGGGATTTATCTAAGAGGTATTGAGAATTAGGCAAGAACTCAGAAACGAGGATTGGCGACTGGGGCCAAACTGGGGCTTTTCTTCCAGCGTAATCAATGGGATAAACGACGAATACAGATTTCTCTCTGGGCTTTTGTTGTGGCTGATTGTCAGGTCGCATTAGGCCTTCCAGGGAGACACTCGCGGCATTTTGAGAGATGAATTATACGACGAGCCTAAACCAATCGGATAACACCAATTATCAGTGGGATTGACCTGCCGATATCCTATCCGGATACTTCCAAATTTTCGCCAAGGTCTATTCGTCGTCTTTTCCCGCTATGGGAAATCGATCTCGCCCGCAAGGATTCTTCCCGCCAATTCCGCTACCATTTCCATGAGAGAGCCTCTATCCTATTGCGTTGCGCTTTCACATCAGGATTTCCAAGAAGTTTCTCTTTCTTTGCGGGATAACCCTAAAGATCCACCTTTTCTTTACACGAACGGCTTGCCGAAGATCGGCGCACGTTTCTCGATGAAGGCATTTATGCCCTCCAAGCCGTCGGGCTGGGAAGCTGACCATGCAATCCCCTCCCGTTCTTTCTCCATATGTGACTCTAGTCCATTATCGAAAGACTCGTTTAGAAGTAGTTTCGCAATCCCAAAAGCTGTTAGGGACCGGCCGGCTAGCTCAATAGCCAACTCCGTTGCGTTTTGCACGCTATCTCCATTTTCGCAAACGCGTGTAACAAGAGCTAAGCGCAGCGCTCTGTCGGCATTGATAGGCTCGTCGAATGCGATAATCTCCAAGGCCCGAGCCAGCCCAACCAGCCGCGGCAACATGAAGGTGGCGCCTCCA
>Ga0154740_156_pt2 | contig 15751 bp, 15 predicted proteins | sample Rifle2008BG16ft_FD_105748 | JGI IMG/M metagenome (GOLD analysis project Ga0154740, IMG submission 105748) | Candidatus Solincola sediminis RBG_16_55_12 | reverse complement strand
AATGATCGGCTGAAGTTCCTGAACGCACCGGTGCTAAAGGATCACAGCGGTGGAGGTGTAACCGCCTGCATCAAGCATTTCATGGGCGTGCAGGATTTGTACCAGATGACCCAGAACCCGCCGCACGACGCAATGATAAACCAGGGTATCTTCGGTAAATTGATGAACGTTGCCCGTTTTCCGGATTTGAACATAGTCGACGCCATCTGGACCATACCCGCAGGCGGGCCGAATGGGCCGTATGGAAACGCGGTCAGGCTGAACAGGCTGCTCGCAAGCCGCGACCCCGTCGCCCTAGATTATTACTGTGGAAAATATATGCTCTTGCCGATATCCGGCGATGCTCGGCACGACCCGAATAATGCGGCCGGTAACTTCCATAAAATGGTATGGTCTACCCGGGACGCCCTGCTCGGCGGAGGCAAGCAGGTGACCACGGATGAGGCCATGATGAATGTATATAAAAGTTCGGTACCCGATGTGCCTCCTGACACGCCATATGAATATTTCCTCGCCGAAGGGTGCACGGACTATGGTTTCGAGACGTGGGTGTTGGTTGCCAACCCCAACGACCAGCCTGCGACGGTAAGCATCTCTTATTACACCGAGGAAGGGCCGCGAAACGCAGTACCGGTTACCCTGCCTGCACATTCCCGGCTTACGGTTAATGCAAGCTCTACCATCTGGGCCAAGAGCTCGGGGATAAGAGTCGGCTCAGACCAACTCGTGCACGTGGAAAGGGCCATGTACTGGAACAACCGCATCGAGGGCCACACGGCCATAGGAACGGCCTCAGGAGCGGGGGAATGGTACCTGGCGGAAGGTTGTACGGACTTCGGGTTTGAAACTTGGCTGACTGTGCTCAATCCCGCGAGTTCGGACGCTCTCGTTAACCTGCGTTTCCTTACCGAAAAGGGCGAGATTGACGGTGGCCGGGTAGCAGTGCCGGCACTTTCACGCAGGAATATCAGGATAAACGATTGGATTTCAGCGTCCAATGTCTCCTCGATCGTAAGCTCCGACAAACCTGTGGTGGCCGAGGTCTCGATGTATGGCCAGGGACGCCGGTCCGGAACATGCTCCATGGGCATGAAGTACCCGGCTCAGAAATGGTACCTGGCGGAGGGAGCCACCCATTCCGGCTTCGATACCTGGCTCTTGTTGCTCAATCCTCAGCCCGAAACGGCGAATGTAACCGTGAATGTAGATTCAACCGGCTCGAGGCTCGATCCGATAAACATGCAACTCGCGCCTCTCAGCAGGACCACGCTTCATCTGAACGACGTCATGCCCGGAAAAGACGTCTCCTTATCGGTAGATTCAGATCTGCCCATAGTGGCATCGAGATCCATGTACTGGGCGGTTCCGGGAGGCAGGGCAGGCCACGAAAGCATGGGTTACACAGCTTCTTATGGCGGCGCCTTCCTCCCGGAAGGGTGCACCGATTTCGGCTTTGACACCTGGTTGCTGTTATACAATGCCGGTGATATCGATGCAGCGGTGGCCGTCTATGGAATGACTCCCGATGGCGAGCAGAACATAGCGAATACGACGGTGCCAGCTCACAGCCGGGTTACCCTGAAGATCAACGATTACTACAAAGGCTCGCTCTCGCTGCGGGTTGAATCCGACACTCCGATCTGCGCAGAACGCGCTACCTACTGGAACAACCGAACGGCGGGCACCTGTTCGGCAGGATACGGCATGTAGCTTCTATGCTAAAATAACAGCATAGCAAACAGACACGAGGCTGACTTCTCCGTGCAGCCATAATGTTGGGAGCGCAAGACAATGAAGCGAAATTATACCCGCCTCTTTATCATGTCCACCTTCCTTTTTTTCCTCATCACGTCTTTCCTCATTCCCCTGACTAACGCTACTTCTGCCCAAGCGGCCGGGGAGCTCAACTGGGTCGATGCACGCGGGCCGGGAAACGGCGACGCCATGGCAATGGTTTGTGACAACGTACACGGCATCCTCTACCGGGCCACGATCGGAGAAGGCGGTTCTGTTCAGGCCGGCAAAGGGGTGTGGAAATATCAGGCAGCATCTCGCCGGACGGAACGGTGATCTGCGAGCGCTCCATATATGGCAACAATCGGGGGTGGGCAACCGATTCCATCGGCTATCCCGCTTTATAGAAAGCTTTGTTTTATAAGACTGCTTCTTTTGCGGCTGAGCTTACCTGCCTGACAGAGCGTCTTATGTATCCCGCCGGAATCGGCCTGCAACGCCAACATTTACTGCCGTCATTACTTAAAACCTTTCTGAGCTCGAAAAGATGTTGATGGTGAGGCACCGACCCGGCTCGAATCCAACGCTACTCGTACCTTTTAAACTATTCTCGGTCAGCCTGTCGAGTAATAGAAATGCCCAGGGACTAGGGCGTATAACCGATAACATCGTGGCCGCCGGTCCACTTCCAGCCGTAATTGAAATACATGGGCCGCTCGGCCAATATCGGAGAATCCGAAGTAATCTTAACTGAGACGCCCTCATACCAGCCCGCCTCTTCATTTACATAAACGGTGGCCCTCGAAGATGCGGCTATCGAGATGTCGTGGGTCCATATGTAACCGTCGGCATAGATGTACGTAATATGTGCCTCCGTGGGGGAATCGCCCGGGTTCATCAGGCATAGCCACTCATCGAAGTTCGACCCGGTGTAACCTTCGGCGAAGTAGAACGAAGAGGCGGGTGAATTTGCGCCTATCACGTCATGTCCGCCGGTCCACATGCCCATGTAATTGAAGTAGATCGGACGTTCGGCTACGATCGGTTGATCCGATTCGATCTTGACGGAAACATCCTTATCCGGACCTATGGCCCCGTTCACGCTGATAGTAGCTCTCGAGGTGGAGCCGATCGCAATGTCTTGGAAGGCCGATCTTCCATCAGTGAATAAATAGGTTATCCGGGCGGTAGCGGGCGTATTTCCGGGATTCATCAAGCAGAGCCACTCATCGAAGCCTTCTCCCGTATAACCCTCGGCGAAGTAGAAGGAATACTCGGGAGAGGCGGCGCCGATCACATCATGGCCCCCTGTGTACCTCCCCATATAGTTGAAGTAAATGGGGCGCTCGGCGATGATGGGGGCATCGGAGGTTATCTTCACCGATACGTCCCTGTCCCGGCCCACAACGTTGTTTACCTTGATCGTGCTTCGCGTTGTCGCACCTATCGTTACATCCTGTCGCTGCACGGTTCCATCGGTGAACATATAAGTGATATGCGCGGTGGTAGCATTGTCTCCGGGATTCATCAGGCACAGCCATTGATCAAAGCCCGGCCGCGTGCAACCCTCGGCAAAGTAGAAGGCAGTGAGAGGAGTGGTGGCGCCTATGACATCATGGCCGCCACTCCAGATTCCGTTGTAGTTGAAATACATGGGCCGCTCGGCCACGATTTCACCGTCCGAAGTTATTTTAACCGAGACATCCTTATCCGGACCGACCACGTCGTTCACCTTCAATGAGGTGCGAGAAGAGGCCGCGAGCGGTACCTCCTGGGACATGGTCGTGCCATTGGTGAATATATAAGTGATGTACGCCGTAGCGGGGGAGGCGCCGGTGTTCAAAACGCTCAGCCACTCTTCAAATCCCCACCGCGTGCATCCCTCGGCAAAATAGAAAGTGCTCCTTATATCCTGAGAATCTTGTACAAAAGCGATAATGATATTGTGGTTCTCTTGGACATTGGAAAGAATATATGGATTCGCGATAGCTACAGCGGCTCCATTATCGCTAATGGATGAAATATGATAACCGGAATCGGGATTGATATGGATGGAGGCCGTCCCTCCCGCATTCACCTCCTGATGCGATTCAACAACCGCGCCATGCCCTCCGGACACCGAGGCATCAACGGAAAAGCTCGCGGCACCACCTCCTATATTAAACTGGACCGCATTGCTTGTGGTTCCTTCCCAGTCGTAAACCACAAGCGGTCCGCTGGAAGCTCCGGCCGGAACCGTCACCGTGATGTTCTCGTTCGTGAAGGAAAAACTGCCTGCATTAGTGCCGTTAAACGCGACGCCCGCCGATCTTCTGTAGGTCCCGAAGTTGTTACCGTATACGTGGATGGTGGATCCGATATTTCCGCTTGAAGTGCTGAGGGAAGTAATGCCGGGGGAATCGGGGGAGAGGTCGTTCATCGACCAGGCTTCCCAGACATAGCGTTTGACAAAGTCGTAGCTCAAATACACATAGCCATGACTCGTTCCGTTCCAGTTCGAACCCCAGGAATTAACCATCTTGAATCCGCCCCGATGATCGGCGTCAACTCCGGAAGGGTTAGCGTTGTCGTCATAGCCGGCAATACAAACACCGTGGCCACCGGCAAAGCCGGATGTGCCGTTGTAATCGTAGTAGGGATTGGCGGGATTCCCGGCGAAGCTCGGAAAGTCATAGTAGATAGGTATGCCCATAACCAGTATATTGCCGTTGTTCAACCAGGTCTTGATGCTATCGATATTGTTGGGACTGGAATATGGTCCCATTATGCTGCGGATCCAGAAGTAACCCCAGTTGCCGGCGATGCGATAGGGCTCGGCGGCCTGCGAGGTGGCCGCAGAAGGCTGGGTCAGATAATCGTTCTGGCTATAAGGCATCTGAGCAATGTCGGTGTCTCCATCATTCTTCATGAGCGAGAAAGCGTCTTCGAAATAAGAACCTCCGTCGACTCCTCCGTTAATCTGGTTGTAAACGAAAGAGGGGCTGAACTGATAGTAGGGATTAGAGAGGCTCCAGCCGGTATGCTCCTTACTCTCCAGCCAGCTCTTATAGTAGTAGCTCGTCGCCCAGGCTACACAACTGCCTTGGCCTCCCTGGTTTCCAACCGGCGGAAGTTCACTGGAAAGATCCGTGGATGCGGCGAGGGGCGGCATGAAGAACCGGGATATAAATATTTGCTGTGAAGATGCTCCCGCTGACAAGGTGGGCTTTAAGCCAAGAAAGTGCTCTTCATCACCGTTTATGGCTCCCTCCGCCGGCCGAGACTCGGCATCGCCTTCAGCGTAGATAACCGGCGATGAAGAGAACAACATGGAAACAAGTGCAACCATCAAGATGAAAAGGAAAAATGCTCTATGTTTCGAGGGGATGAGTCCTCTTGTGTCCATCTGAAATGCCTTCTTCTGCGTGGTTCTTGCCTCCAAGTTATCTATCGGAGGCATCCTTGGAGAGCATTACCGAAGGCGGCCTGCGAACATACCTACACAAAGGTGCATGACACCTTTGTGTAGGTTGATATGATATAGTTTCACATCATGAATATTAGAGAAGGCAGCAACGTTATAGAGACCCGCGGGCTGACAAAGCGCTTCGGAGAACGCGTTGCACTAAATAATGTCGATATTACCGTGCCCGGGGCTACGGCATTCGGTTTCGTCGGCCCTAACGGCGCCGGCAAGACCACATTCATTCGCAGCGTACTCGGCCTGACCCGAACTAACGGAGGAAATATCAGCTTGCTCGGGCATGCCATGCCGAAAGAGGGATCTCTGGCACTTGCCAGAGTGGGAGGTATTGTTGAAGAACCTCGCTTCTACCCCCATCTTACCGGCCGTGAAAATCTCAAGATAATCGCCGCCGCAAGAGAATCTCAAGCCGACGGCCGGATAGAAGGAGCTCTCGAACGTGTGGGACTTACGGACAGAGCAAATGAGCGGGTAAAGGCCTACTCAACCGGCATGCGCCAGCGACTGGGAGTAGCACGTTGCCTCCTTGCGGATCCTTTGCTGCTCATCCTCGATGAGCCCATGAACGGGCTCGACCCGGCCGGTATCGACGAATTCCGCATATTGATTAGAAGTTTCGTGTCTGAAGGCAGAAGCGTCTTCCTTTCATCACATCTCCTGGATGAGGTGGAAAAGACCTGTGACCACGTCGCGATCATCGATCGGGGAAACGTGCTCATGCAAGGCCTTGTGGAAGATATTGCCCGTAGGGGAAAACCGACCATAAGGTTCCGTTGCGATTCCCCGGAGACGGCGGCTCAATTGCTTGCTTCACAGCCGGGAGTCGAGCACGTGAGGCGCGAAGAAGATGCAATTAGCGCAGCTATAGATGCCGAGACGCGTTCTGAAATAGACGCGATTGTGGCCGCCCTTAACCGCCGTTTGGTTGAAAGCGGCATATCAGTTTATGCGATCGAAACGGAACGCGTATCGCTGGAAAAGCGCTTCCTTGAAATTACTTCAAGACTCGGAGGTTAGGGGAGAGGGTATGCGACTGATCAACGCCGAGTTTCTCAAATTGCGCAAGCGCCGGGGATTGTTATGGGGATCCCTCTTTCTGATCGTTGGAATTCCGCTCATCATTTTCATAATCCTTGAAATACTACACTTGGTGAATCCAGCCGGACACGGACCGCCGGGCGGTTTCGGGGCATTCGGAGATTGGTTGGAAGGTATTGCTTCCGGTGGCGCGATAGCAGCAGTAATCATTGGAGGCATCGCCGGCACGGCGGATGTCTCCACGGGAGTGTTTCGCGATCTCGTTGCAACGGGTCGTTCGCGCCGGCAACTTTTCGCCGCCAGGGTTCCGGGTATGATGATGCTGCTTTTCCCGATGATCACGCTTGGCTTCCTGCTGATCCTATTAATCAACCTCGGTTTCGCGGGTTCGAATTCTACTCCGGGAGCAGTGGATATCGTTCAAGGATATGGTTGGGTTTTACTGGCAACCGGGTTCGAGGTTGTAATAGCCATGGGCTTCGCCTCCCTGATCGGTTCAAGGGCGGCGTCGATAGGCGTCCTTCTCGGATGGCAGTTGCTGGCATCACCCATATTGCAGCAGGTACGCGCACTCGGCTCGGCCAGACAGGCACTTTACACAAGCTCATTAGGTCGCCTCAATCCCGTCCCGACACTCGGCGGGCCTAATGCAACGACCGTCACCCGCAGCGCGGCGATAGCGGTCATGGTTCTTATTGTTTGGGTAGTGGTGTTGCTCGCTTTGGGAGGGTGGCGCACCGTTACGCGGGACGCATGACATAATTTTTCGAATTCCCCACTGAAATAATTCCATTTACATATCGAAGGGATTACCCCCGGAAACACGAAGACCCTATTGGATAGATACCGGGTTTTATGCGGGGAGGGGAATCATGATCCTCCTGACAACACTTGGTTTGAGCTACTTCACCAACAAATATATCGTGAAACCGATCGAAGAGTTAAACCTGGCGGCGGAGCAAATAATGGGTGGTACGTTTGAAGGAGATTTGAAAGCGGATAAGGGTAGCGCCTTCTACGCTTTACAGGCCCTGCTTGCAAGTGGCGATAAAGTCCTGCGCCGTATTAATGAGGAGATGCTCGAAGAAAAGGATGAGTAATCTGAGTCGGTCTAGTGAATTGAGAACTTATTCTTAGCTTCGATGATCTTCCGGGCGTGTGCGCCTATCGTTTCTTCGGGGATCTCACCATCACGTACTGCGTTTAATATAGCTTCGTATGCTTCCATCGCATCGTTGGGTTCGTTCCCGGAAATAAGCAGCATATCAACCCCTGCCTTCGCTGCCATTACAACGGTCCCCGCTAGTGAATACTCGGCTTTCAATACTTTCGATGCAAGATCATCCGTAATGACTATAAAGTCGTTGCCTAATTCCTCATAAAGGAAGTCGATTCCTGAAGCGCTAAGGGCGAAGGGCACCAGTGGATCTATATCTTCATATATTACATTGGCGCCCATAACGAATTGAGGCCCGGCTTCGAGCGCGGTCTCGAACTGTGATATCTCCGGCACCTGAGACATGACGGCGAGTCGTTCATTCTCGGGATCGAACGATATACCCCCATATCCTGGAAAATGCTTTGCGGTTGATAGCATCCCGCCGTCATTTTGGCCGGCGATTATACTCTTGCCCATAGCCCCGACCTCTTCGGCATTGCCTTGCAGGCAACGTTTATATCTCGTCAGAAAATCTCCGCTCTGCCCGATATCGAGTACGGGCCCGAGGATTTGATTAATGCCGAGATTTTTGAGGGACTTCGCCCTGTTATAGCCCATCCTATACGCTTGATCGCTATCCTTGATGTCAGCTTGCCCGATATCATCATTGATCCATTTGATGCGGACGATTTCACCGCCCTCCTGGTCGACGGCGATAAACAGGGGATATCCCCCGTCATCGGTGGCTATCTTCTGAAGGGAATCGATAAATGCTTTGAGGTGTCCTGCGTCCTGGATATTTCTGCCAAAGAGGATAATACCGCCCGGATGAATCGCGCGGATTTGATCGGCCGCGTCATTTGTAATCTCCGTTCCCTGGATTCCAATCAAGAACATCTGCCCGATTTTCTGCTCCAAGCCCAAGCCCGCGAGCAGATCTTCGCGATCCGATGAAGCCCCGTTATTTTGGCAACCGGATGCAAGGAACACTACCAGCAACAGCAAGCCGAGCAGGAAAATATTTACTTTCTTCATGTTGGGTTCATTCTAATACGAAAGTGCTCTAAAAGTGTTGTAAAGTAATGTCAACGTTCGACTTGGATCGCGTGCCGACCGTGCTCGGGATGCATTCGGTTGCGGGATATTTTGGCCGGGACCGCGAAGGGGTGAAGCAGATGACGAAAGACAGACGCCGTGAGGGGGCGGAAATGAGGTACGGAGATGAGATGTGACTTGTGCGGGAGAGACGAGAATGTGACGACCTATGGAATCTATCCCCCGGAATACACCTATGATGGAACTGGACGCTCAACCGCGACATGGATGATCGATGCAGCTCACTTCTTCACCAAGGATTATTGCGACACCTGCGTCGCTTCGGCAAGGAAGAAGAACGTTCGGCACGCTGCATTCGTTTTCTTCCTTCCAACGGTAGGGCTCATGCGCCTATGGAAATTCAGCCGCTGCTCCCAGCAAGAGATGGGTGATATGATGGCGGCCAGCGTCCGCGCCCATGATCGGCACCCTTTGGAGAAGCATATCCTATGGCCTTATGGGGCCGAGAATAATTGTTCGCTGGAACCCTACCTGACCCGGGAAGCCGCCGAGAAGCGCATGCGCAAGCAACAGGAAACCAGGGGTTGGTGAGCGTAGTGATAATAATTTTCCAGCACGTATTTTGCCTCGAAACGGCACTCATTCGTCGCCGAACTTGAAGAGACGCATAGATACCAGGGCGATCACTAGCAGCCAGACGAGCATGAGCAGAAGCCGCCATACCTGATCGCCGATCGGCTGACTCTCCAATTCCACTGCGCGCATGGCTTGAATCATGGGGGAAAGGGGAAGAAAACGCACTACCTGATACACGGGACCAGGCAATGCAGTGATGCTGAAGAAAACACCCGAGAGAAACATCATCAGTATGGATACCGAAGTCGCCATTCCCGATGCTGCCTGGGAAGTTTTTGAAAGCGATGCGACCAGGAAACCGACCGCGAGGAATACAACCGCCCCGAAGAGGCTGAGAAGTATCAGGAACAACCAACTGCCATAAATATGTGCACCGAATACGACCATACCGAAAAACAGCATGACGCCGATTTGCGCGACTGCCAGTACTATGAAGGCCATGATCTCGGCGGTCATAAAGCGCCAGATCGGCAGGGGAGTGGTGAGCAGGCGCTTGAGTATTTTCTGTTCCCGATACGAGGAAAGATTGATTGCGAAACCCGTAATGGAATAATTCATTACCGCCATGCAAAGCAGACCTATGAAGATCACATCAAACCCCGTGACCTTGTTGGTAGTAGTGGTGCTCTCGTTCACTTGGAAGAGCGGCTGCGCCTGGTACGTCTGCATGCTGTGCAGGAAGCTTAACGCGGCTCCGTTCACGCTCTGATTGCCGAGATCGTAGACTGCGCTTACACTTGGGGTTCCCTGGCTGCCGGACGCCTGATCTGATTGATCGAATCCGGGGACTGCGATTACGAACACCGTTTTATTATCCCGTAAGGCGGCCATCGCCTCATCGCGGTTCCAACTTTCATTTTGTACCTCGAATAGTCCGGAATCGACAAGGCCCTGCCGTATCTGCCCCGAGAACTGGTCATTGGCATTGTCAATAAAGGATAGTTTGCCAAGGGTGTTGCCGGTTCCGGACAGAAAGAGCCCGAAAATGACCACGAATAAGAGGGGGAAGGCCATGGCCCAGAAAAGGGCGATCTTGTCGCGGTAGATCATCTTTACGTTGGCCGCGAATATCCTCATGAGTTGCATCCCGGTCAGGCCTCCTCCTGAGAGATACGCCCGCCGGTTAGGCTTATAAAAACGTCTTCGAGGTTGGCGGTCGAAACAGCCATCCTGTCCAGCTCGATGTCGTCTAGTTGATGAAGGGCCGTCCTCAAAACAATGACATCTTTAACGAACAGCATGTACTCGCCAGCCCTTTCCTCGGATGTCTTCAGTACTCCCATGCCTTCAAGTCTTTCACGAAGGCCGGCAGGGAATTCCTTGCTAGGCAGGAACTCCATGCGGACGGGGTTGTCTTGCTGCAGGATGAGGTTGGCAGGTGTATCCATAGCCAGGATTTCTCCCTGCTTGATTATCCCGACGCGGCCGCACAGCGCCTCCACTTCTTCCAGATAATGGCTGGTCAGGATGACCGTCTTTCCCTGGGCTTCGATCTCCCGCACCAGGTCCCAGAGGTTCAACCGGGCGATAGGATCGAGTCCAGTGGTAGGCTCGTCAAGGAAGAGGATATCGGGATCATTAACAAGAGCTGCCACGATGGAGAAGCGCTGCTTCTGTCCTCCCGAAAGCTGGCCGACTCTCATGCCGCCGCGTTCCTCGAGGTTGACCAGCGATAGGAGCTCATGCGGGTCTTTTGCAGTATGGTAAAAACTGCCAAATAGCTGGAGGATTTCCTCGAGGGTCAGATGCTCGAAGTAAGCGGAGGCCTGTAGTTGTACGCCGATGCGTTCCTTGATGCTGCTTATCTCTTTAACGCTGTCCAGACCGAGAACTCGGGCGCTGCCGGAATTCGCCCGGCGCAGGCCTTCGATGATTTCAAGCGTGGTTGTCTTGCCCGCCCCGTTTTCACCGAGGAGGCCGAAGACCTCTCCCTGGAAAACCTCGAAGCTGATTCCTTTCAGGACCTCGCGGTTTCCATAGACCTTTACAAGATTCTCGACTTCGATGACGGTATTTTTCTCCAGGGCATAACCTCCTTATTATTCACATTGCATCATCGGATGGAGGGCAAGCCGGCTTGAGGCATAATTAAGGGCGGCCCGTCAAAGGCCGCCCCATTGCACGTATCAGTACTGGTCGCTAGACCTGTTCCTTGCCACAGCCGGAGCAGAACTTGGCCCCCGCGTGCTTCAGCTTGCCGCCGCAGAACTTACAGAACCTCGAGCCTTCCTGGGTATCTGGTGAAACGGCCGTTTCGGCTGCCGCCGGTGCCGGAGGCATAGGTTGTGTAGCCTCGACTTGAGCCGGTGTGATAGTGGGTGGCGGTACCGGCGGACCGGGTAGTGTCGTTACCGGATCCGGAGCCATTACTTCCGGTACTCCCGGGACCCCGGCTCCAAACGGCGCTACTGCGGCCGCCGGGGCTTTCGACTTAGCCATTAAGAATCCGAACCCCCCGATACTTGCGATCATCAAAATTGCAAAAAGCACGATGAATAGCGGTTTATTGGTTGCCAGGGGGCTTGAAGACGCTTGTGCAGCCACATAAGGAAGCTCATAAACGACCGCTTTTTGATTCTGATCGTAATGCGCGTTTGTCGCTCTCGCAGGCGGAATAACGATAGCGGTATAGTTGATATGCATGTTGTTCCATAAGGTGAACTCATCGCTCTGCGTCCATTCGCTTTCAAAGACCAGTTGCCCCTGGTTCTCGAATTTTGGTTTATCTGCATAGCCATAGATAACCCAGCTATCGCCTTTGTTATAAGCGTTGCCGGGTATATCAAAGGTCAGCGTAATGGTGTAGTTTGCCTGGTCGATATCGGAAGTAAAATTCTCCAACTCACGCAGGTTATTCTCATCCTGATAGCGACGGCTGAGCAGAAAGGGATATTTTTCAAAAACACTACTGTTGCTGTTGAACCAGGACTTGTCGTATTTTAGTACGTCGGTTATATGCGCGCTCCCGACGTCATCCATTTCTATCGTGTATTCTTCATCCAGAATGGTATCAGCCGCTTCTATGCCCTTCGGGTAGGCATTTGGAATCATGCCGATATAAGAGAGCAAGAAGACCGCCGCAATAAACAGCGCAAGCCCGAATAGATGAATTCTCCTGCTGTTACCTTTTATCCTTACCATGCCGGCATCACCCCATTATCCCAAGCCTGCCCTACATCCATTTTGATGTAGGTCCCTTCCTCGACGTTTTGATTGATGTAATCGATTGCTATATCTATGCATTCGTCGGCCGTGATTTGGGGGTTGACGTCATAGTGGCTCTGGACAAATGCCAGGTCCATAAATGTCGATTCGATGGGATAGATGTAACCGCTCTCCGGCATAAGCACCGCGGGAATGGCATGACCGGGAATGAGATAAATATAGGTCTTTATGCTCACTGATTCCAGCAGCGCGCAGAACAGTATAGACAGGTCGATGCAGGTACCCGCAACGCGGTTGAGCGAATCGGCCGGGTATTGTATGTATTGGCCGAAGGTATTCGCTTCCAACACGGATGGTTCGTAGACGTATTGCATTCCATAGGCCCTCAATACATCAAAGGTCCGGACCAGTGCATAATATGTGTCCGCATCGGTGCTCGGTGCCAGACCTCCGTAGATGGCTTTGGCCGCCTGCTGCACCGTCTCATCGTTCTTAGTCACGAATGCCGCGAGTAACGGGTAGTTGTCGTTCAGATCCTGGAAAGCAAAAACCTCTTCCTCTTTAATGTAAGACCAGATGAAGTCGTTCTTTCCCAGGAAGAAGAATTTCTCTTGCTTGTCGATGGGCTTATCGAGGCCGTCGTATTCGTAGCGTACGGTCAGTTCGGCGGGACTCTTGGTCGAAATGTCCTTCATCGTCGACGCCGTAAATGTCGGCCAGCAATAATCCCTGATGATTTCACCCGGGATGATTTGAGGGTAAAGCTCCGCCGAAGTCCAATCGCAATAACCCTCGATCTTGTATGAGATCGAGAAGTTGGTAACCGGTACGGTTCCCGTATTCTCGATCTTGGTGTTTGCCAGCCAATACCCCATGGCGTTATCGCCGTAAATCTTGTAGGCGGCGGTCACCACTTCGGGCCTTACATAGACATCCACATTAAGCTTAGGGGTCCCTTTCGCTTCGGATTTCTTAGAGGTCAGTGTGAAGATCAACCCGGTCGTGGATCCCAGAAGAACAATGATAAGGATAATTGTGAGAACCATCTTTGTTTGAGGTTTAATTCTCATACGATCCACTCCTTTTACGGTCCTCGCACGGCTGACACCAGAACACCGGTATTTATGTTAAAGGCAAGCGCTTTTTTCTACATTATCCATAATAATTGTTCGACTGTTCCCACCGCCACCCTTCTTTCTCGACCGATAATATTTTGAGCTACGGGCATCATAAGGAGCTGCGTGGATTGGCGGCCGGCAGGGCATGAAGGCCGGAATTCTGATAGTTTAATGCTATGAAAAACAATCGATATGCTGGAGTGATAATAGCGATAGACGGTCCGGCCGGTGCCGGAAAGAGCACTGTTGCGCAAAAGCTCGCAAGTCAACTTGGCTTGAATTATATGGATACGGGAGCTTTATACCGCGCCGTTACCCTGCTGGCCTTGCGAAATCACGTGGAGCTGGAGGACGAGAAGCAGCTGGCGCGGCTGGCACGCGACATGAAATTAACGGTTGATCATCGTGATGGGAAAAGGCCGCCGGATCGCGTTTTTATTGACGGGGAGGACATCACGAAAGCGATTCGCTCGAACGAGGTTTCCGAAAAGGTATCGCGAGTTTCATCTCACAGGGCGGTACGCAGTCAACTCGTGAAGAAGCAGTGCGCTATGGCGGAAGGCGGCGGAATAGTGGTCGAGGGCCGGGATATCGGAACCGTTGTCTTTCCGCAAGCCGATCTCAAGTTCTACGTAACCGCATCCGCAAATGAAAGGGCGAAGCGCCGCTACGAGGAAATGAAAAAGGAAGGCCATGGTGTTTCCCTGCAATCGATCGAACGGGAGATAATCCGTCGGGACCACCAGGACAGTACGCGGGCCACCAATCCCCTCAAGCAAGCCTCAGACGCCGTTTTGATAGATACGACAGGCAAGAGCATAGCCGAGGTATTGGGCATTTTAGCGAACATTGTGCGAGAGCACACGGGTAGGGCGGGGAACGATATTGAGGCTTAAGAAGCGCCGTGCGGGCAGCAATACTACAAAATATCGTCCGCCCCGGATAATCGAAGTGCGCCAGGGGTCATCTTGCGAAGGCCTGGTTGAACCCGGGGATCTGCTTCTCGAGATCGATCGCCGGCCGCCACAGGATATCCTTGATTGCCTGCAAGCCTCGGAACCCGGCAAGGTTTCGCTGCGAATCGATCGAAATGGTATTGAGATAGCCCTCCGGGTGCGTAAGCAATCGGGCGAGCCGCTGGGGCTGGTGTTCGATGAAGCGGTCTTTGACGGTACGCGAACCTGCCGTAACAAGTGCTTCTTCTGCTTCGTGGATCAGATGCCACGGGGCCTGCGTTCGACACTATATATAAAGGACGACGATTACCGCTTGTCCTTTTATTACGGCAACTTCATAACCCTCAACAACCTCTCGCCCGATGACATTGCCCGAATCCTGCGGCTGAGACTCTCACCCCTGTATGTGTCTCTTCATACGACGGATCCCGAGTTGAGGGACAGGATGATGGGCGGGGACGGAGCGGCGGGACTGCACGCCCTTCAGAGCATTCTCGACGCCGGGATCGAAGTGCACCTCCAGGTGGTCTCATGCCCCGGGATAAATGACGGGGACCAACTGCGCCGCATTCTTGAAGATGTACTGGTTCACTATGCCGGTGCGGCATCGCTGGGAATCGTACCTGTAGGCATAACATCCGCCTGCTCGAACGACCTCATACGGGCACACGATAAAGAATCTTCGTGCCGGCTGCTGGAGCTGGTGGAGGAATACCAGGAGGAAGCGCTGAGACGCAGGGGAGACCGGCTGTTTTTCGCGGCGGATGAATTCTATTTAAATGCGGGAAGAGAATTTCCGGCCGCCGAGGATTATGAAGATTTCCCGCAACTGGAAAATGGGATCGGCATGGCCCGCAAGTTCATCGATGATGCCCATGAATATTTTGAACGCGCAGGACCGGTGGGAGGGACGTGTTCAGGCATCATTACCGGAGTGGCCGGTGAGCCGGTCATCAGGAGAGCGCTGCCTGCGGCAACAGTCGAGAAAACAGAGATCCTCACGGTTAAAAACGGGCTTTTCGGCGACAGGGTAACCGCGACTTCGCTCCTCAGCGGAGGTGATATCATATCCGCAATCAGGCGGACGCGCCCATCGTCGCGAGAAATGCTGTTTCCCGAAACCCTGCTGCGGGAGGGGAGATTCCTGGATGATTTGACGCCGGAAGATGTACGCGAAGAGACGGGGATCAACCTCACCGCAGTCGAGGTGAACGGTGCCGAACTTTTTAGGACGCTGTCTAAACCGAAAGGATTGGATTGAATTGGATGTAAACCTGCCGCTGGTTGCCGTAGTCGGAAGGCCGAACGTGGGCAAATCCACGCTCGTCAATCGCCTCGTTTCTAAAGGAGACGCTATAGTAGAGAGCAAACCAGGAGTAACCAGAGACCGTAATTATTTTACTACCTCGTGGAGGCGCCGCGATTT
>Ga0154740_132_pt2 | contig 15810 bp, 14 predicted proteins | sample Rifle2008BG16ft_FD_105748 | JGI IMG/M metagenome (GOLD analysis project Ga0154740, IMG submission 105748) | Candidatus Solincola sediminis RBG_16_55_12 | reverse complement strand
AACAGCGAGGTCTCGACCAAGGTTGAATGTCTCACCGAGGACGGCGGACAAGCGCTCGCGGTGTTTGCCGAGCGGGCTATGTATATGGCGACCGGGGATGGGAAAAGAGGGGCGCATGATTCCATCGGGCTATCAACGCCGGCTCCCTTCTGGTTCCTGGCCGAGGGAACCACCAGGCCCGGGTTCGACGAATGGGTGTTACTTATGAACCCCAATGCCACTGCAACCACGGCAGTGGTGACCTTTATGACTCCGCAGGGTGTGGCCGGGACTTATGAGCTGGCCATGTCCGGTAACTCCAGGGGAACGGTTCATGTCAACGATTTCGTGGCGGATAAAGACGTCTCGATTATGGTTAATTCACTGGATGGATCCGGCTTGCTTGCCGAGCGGGCCATGTACATGAATACTCCGGACGGCAAGCGCGATGCCCACGATTCCATCGGCGCTTATCAGACCGACACTTACTGGTACCTGCCGGAGGGAACCACCCGGCCCGGGTTTGATGAGTGGGTCCTGGTACAGAATCCCAATGCCGTCGCGGTCGATGTGAGAGTAACTTTGCTTGGTCCCGAGGGAATAGTGGGCCAGACGACTTTGAGCATGCAGCCCAACAGCCGTTTGAGTGTCCATATCAACGAGATGGTCAGTAACCTGGATGTATCGGCGGTGGTCGAATCCCTCGGCTCAGGCGCACCGGGCATTCTCGCCGAACGAGCCATGTACATGTGGACCGGCGATCACAAGCAGGGTGCAACCGGCTCAATCGGCATCCCCTCCTTCTAACCCTACATAAAGGTGTCACCTACACAAAGGTGTCAGGCACCTTTGTGTAGGTTCTTAGAATTTGTGGCGGCCTTTTATGACGTGGGACGGGAGGCCGAGTAATCCTCGGAGGCGTGAGCGCCGCGTATCACCGAGGAGGAAGAAGATCAGGTTGGGCAAGGTAAAAGACCGCGAGCGGTGGCCGGGTATGGTGTCGAGTTCAAAGTGCCGCATGAAGAGATTCATAAGAAGGTAAGAGGGAAGCAGGCTTTCGGCAAAACCGGGAGGAACCAGAGAGGGGTAGAGCGCCTGGAGCATAACCAACCCGGGTGCGACGAAGCTTCTAATTTGCCAGCGATCCGACCAGTACTCGAGTGCATCCCAATCGAGATCCTCCTTCCTCAACACTTCGATAAGATCGCGAAACTTAATCAGGCGAGCATAGCGATGATTGATCGAAACATCGAGGAGGGTGGTGATTATCAGGTGGACGGGACTCATCCCCCAGCAAGTCAAGCCATCAAGCGTCATCCGCCGGGCTTCGCCCCATAGCTCTTGACCTTTGAAAGCCGTCCGCCGGAAGTATTCTTCGGGCCAGTGCATTCCAATGTGGATGTCGATTTCCATACCGGTGTCGCTTCCATCTATAGGCAAGTAATAGACGGTAAAGGCCGGCGCAGGAACGAAAGAAGGGCTATCCTCGTGCGGTTGAAAGCCACTGTCGAGAAGAACGTGATTGAGCGCCGCAAGTGAATCCTTCTCGACCAGGAGATCCAAATCCCGAAAACCGCGGGCGCCAGACCGGTCATATAGCTTGGATATGTAAAAACCTTTCAAAGGTATGGCCCTTACCCCGGCTTGCTCCAGAGCCGTGAGGGCTTGGGCGGCCCCGTGATGGATCAAGGTCGTACGGATGGTCTCCCGTTCGTGAATCAAAGCCCAGCCGGCGGTCAGCTCCTCGGGTAATTGCAGGGGATGGCCGAGGCGCGAACAATCCTCGCAAACGAGATGGAGAAGGGACTGCAATTCGTGATAGGCAGCGTTTTCCCCGAGGCCGGAAAGCTGTCCGGAATCGATAACAAGAGCCAATTTGCGCAGTGCCGCCGCATCTTCCCGATGACCGAAATTATAGGCAACGGCGGCGAGGAGAAATGAATCAGCCGCATTGTTTCGCAATGAATGAATCCTCTCTACTCACGTCCACGCTTCCACCCGCCGATACAATTTTACATGAGCCGCGCACGACGGAGGAGTGGCAACAAAGGGTGTAGAAACCAATTAGTAAGGAGTTCTTGCCGGGATTCGGCTTATAAGAAGGTATAGATGAGCCACGTCGGTGAAGTGAATAGGAGACAGGAGAACTGGCTGATGGCGGCGTGGAAGATTAAAGCGGTTAGTCTGCGGGACGCTTCATGGCTCTATGTCAAAGCGGGCTTTGCCCTGTTCATGGCGCGGTTCTTTCCTGCGGGTGAGATGAGAAAGCTGGAGAAAAGGCTGGGTCATCGCCATGGTATAGGGGAAGATATTGTGCTCCGCTATACCGGGAAATGGTTTGGACTCCTGGAGCGGATGGGCCTGCGCTCATCCTGCCTTGTCCGTTCCCTTGCATTAGCGAGGGTGCTGCGGCGGGAGGGTTATGACGCGCATATAGTTTTCGGGGTGCGTTCGGATAACGGAGAAATGGAGGGGCATTGCTGGGTGTCTATCGGTGGAAGGGCGGTTACCGAAGCTCCCGCAAGCTTCAAGGAATTACACAATGAGTGAAGGCGATGAGCCCTTCCTGGAGCTCGAGCCCGAGTCCAGGTTGAGGAGAACGCCGGGGATCGCCTGGCGCATAGTGGACGAGGAGGCGATTCTCGTAAATGTAAGGCAGGATGAGGTCATACACTTGGATAAGGTGGCCTCTTTTATTTGGTCGAAAATGGACGGGGCGGCAAGCCTTGAACGGATCGCGGAGGCTATGATCGAGGAGTTCGACGTGGAGCTTTCAATCGCCCTGGAAGATATAACCGGTTTCGCGGAGCGCCTCTTGAAGCAAGGAGCGGCTGAGATTGCCGGCCTGGAGGAATAGCTATGAGATCTGTGGGCTGCGCCTGCTGATCACCTCGTCCGCCGGAAACCCAGCCCCCTTTCTGCCCCCCCAGACCGAAGACTTCGTGTCGAATGGCGACGCCCATTTAAGTATCGAATTCTTCGAAGATGATCGGGCTGCGGCCGATCCCTTGAAATACTTCTTCCCCCCGAAATTCTCGTTAGTGAAGGAGGACACGCAATTCGCCTTCATGGGAATAAATGGCAAGGAGCGGCAGTTGGGCACCATTTCGGCGGAAAGGGACCGCGGCCGGATGGGATTACCGTGCCTTGACCGTCCCTGGAGAATCGCAGAAGAGAGGGAGTTTGTTGAAGAAGCGCTGCAGGGTTTCCTCAGAGCGGCCCTGCAATGCCGCCTGCTCGCCGAGTGCGGGACTTTCCTTCATGCCGCGGGAATAGCAATGAATGGCAAGGGATATGCCTTCGTCGGCCATACCAGGGCCGGAAAAACCACGCTGTCACGCCATTTTCCCGCCTCCAATCTACTGGGAGACGATCTCGTGGCTATCCGCGAGACCGAAGGCTTCATGCTTTTCGGCACCCCCTGGCCGGGGAGAGAAGGGGGAAGAGTCGGCTCGGGAGGCGTGCCACTCAAGGCTATCTTCAATCTCGATCGGGAGCGGCCGAAGGGCCTTGCGCACATGGCGCCGGCCGAAGCGGTAGCGGAACTCGCGGTAAATGCGCCGCGCCTCGGTCATGCCGGCGAAGAAGCCGAGCTGCTGGGAATATTTTCAAGCGCGGCATTGGCGCTCCCGATATACAACTTGAGCCTGGGGCTCCATGACGATGTTCATGCCTGGCTCGAAGGCTTCGAAAAGAAGGAGGAGCAGCCATAGACAGGGAGTTTGTAGACAAGCTGCAGGAGCTCTGCGTCCCGCTTTCCGGGAGCCTCGAGCTGACCCACCGCTGCAATCTAAAGTGCCGGCATTGCTATCAATATGCAGCAAGAGCAGGTGAAATGAGTACTGGGGAGTGGGTCGGAATTATCGATCAATTGGCTGAAGCGGGTTGCCTCTTCCTGGCTTTGACCGGCGGGGAGCCGATGCTTCGCAAAGACATCTTTGAAATCATCCATGCCGCATACCGGCACAACTTTGCGGTTACTCTGCAGACGAACGGGACGCTTCTGAGCGAAGGGGACATCAGGGAATTGGGGGCGTTGAAAACCCTTCGCGTCGATATCAGCATTTACGGAGCCAAGCCCGAAACCCACGATTTTATGACCCGGGAGCCGGGTTCATTCGCCAAGATACGCAGGAATCTGGAGCTGCTCAAGAAAAACGAGGTTCCTATCATTCTCAAGGTCGTGGTCTGTGACTTCAACCTTTCAGAAGTAGAGGAAATATCGCGGCTCGCGGAGGACCTGGAGACGACCGCTATCTTCACTGCCCTCGTTTTCCCTCGCAACGATGGCGACAGAGAGCCGACTCTCATGCGCCTGAACGAGGAGGGCTTGGAGCGTTTCCTTCGTTTCGAGATGGAGTATCTGCCGCGCTATCTGAGTGAGGTATCGGGGTTCGAAGTAGACAACGTGGCTGATTATATCCAGAAGTGTGCCATCGGCCCTCGCGATCCCCAGGGAGATAAGAAACGATATTGCGGAGCGGGGCGCACCGTTTTCGCCCTCAATCCATATGGTGACATCTACCCCTGTGTCGCTTTTCCATGGCCGGTTGCTAATGTAAGGAATGGTCGTCTGATTGAGGCATGGCGCGAGTCTCCCAAGCTCCGGGAGCTGCGCGAGGCCGAACTCGATCTCCCCGAGCAATGCGAGCACTGCTCTCTGCTGGACAAATGCGGCATATGCAGGGCGCTTTCCTATCAGGAGGAAGGCCGTGCGGTGGCAGTGAGCCCGGAGAAATGCCGCATGACACATGCTCTGATGCGGATACTGGAATCGATTTAACAATAGGTACCGGCTTTACCAGCAGCTTTATATTCGCCCAATGACCGCTAACCCTTTTGTTGCTACCGCTTGCAGCATGAGTCAGCCCGCATCTCAACTCCTTGGCATTATGCATCAAGAAATCGCCGTCTCTTAACGTGAGAGTCCTAAAAAGATGAACCTGGAGGCGGTTCATGGAATTCGAGAAGGCTGAAATAAGGCCACAACGCAAGCCATACAACAAGCCTGAGATGAAAGTGCTGAAGATAAACCGCTTTTTCTTTGGAGGTTGCCAGATCATCTGGCCCCAATGCTATTCACAATACCTGACCATCCCCGGATCGGCCCGGTGCCGCTAAGGGATCTACAAACGGACTCGACCCCCTTGCAGGCCTATTAGTTCCCGGATTTCTTATTAAGTCTATTACCGCTTCCACCAGGGCTTTTACTTACCTTCTGAGCGGTTTCCGGACCGTTACCGTTCACCCTTGTCTAGCTACCGCTCGCGCCATATGGCCGCCGCAGCCCATTTTTTTAAAAACCGGCTCAAATATCAGGCCGTTTTAAAAGTGAGAATAAAAAAAGTCGGGAAGCAAAGAACGGGAGAGACGAGATGAAAGGCTTCAGGAGGCACATAGCGGCAAGCATCGCCATCACCTGTGTTTTCCTGGTCTGTGCAGTCGCCATCGGCATGGGCGCGGCCCCCGCAAATGCGCCGGAGCAGTTGGTGGAACCCGGAATCGTGGAATCCTCCATGGCGATTGTGCCAATCGAATCAGCGCCAGCGGATACGGTAGTTGAAGTTCCGATGCAAGCTGCCGTTGCCGATGTGACCACTCCAGTCTCTGAGCCCAGCCCGACCGTTGTTATCCCAAGTCCGGATGAGACCGCGGTCGAGGTGCCGGAAGCAGCACCGGCGGCCCCACCGGAGGTAGCCCCGGCAGTCGCGCCCGGTCCGCCAAGGAACCTCGCCGGTACTTTCACGGGAACGACAACGCCCTATGTGCGTTTGACTTGGAGCGCCCCATCCTCCGGTTCGGTGAATCACTACCACATATATCGCATAAAAGTAGGTGACGTGATTCCGCCCAATCTCGCTCCTTTGGCAGAAACTAAACAAAGAAATTATGACGACTACGCGATTGCGGCCGATGTTCTCTACCGCTACTGGGTCACGGCCATAAATCGCCAGCAGCAGGAAAGCATTTCGTCGAATACCGTCGACGTCCAGACTTATTCCACCGCGCCTCCCGCCGCTCCCCAGGGAGTACAGGCCTTCGCCATCGATCCCGGGGTGAGCCTCGATTGGCTCCCGAACACCGAGAAAAACCTGGCCGGGTACAACGTATATGAGCGGAGAAACGGCAGCTGGAGGAAGCTCAATTCTTCGCTTCTCAAGGACAACCATTACTACTATGCGAACGGAGTGGCGACACGAACCCATGCCGTCAGCGCCGTCAACTTTTCCGGCATCCAATCGCCTTATACAAGCGTCGTTCCGAAGGCGACTACACCTGTCAGGTATGAGGAAAGCGACCCTTCGATATCGGTCGAGGGTTTTTGGGCGCTGGAAGCTTATACGGGGCCGAGCAACGGCAAGATCCGAGTGGCCGGCGATAAGGGTGCTAAGTTGCATTTCAAGTTCAGCGGCAGCCAGGTAAAAGTTATCGTCGCGACCTATTGGACTTGTGGATCGGCCAACATCTACCTCGACGGTGTCCTTTACAGCACGGTCAACCTCTATAGTTCGACCACTACCTATAACGTCATCCGGGTGAACGTTCCCGGTATTAAACGGGGCGATCACCTTCTCACCATGGAGGCCGCGGGTAGCGGCAACCCCGGAGGCACATACAATTTCATTAACCTGGATTATTGCGAGGTGCGTTAGGAAAAGAATTACAGAGCCTGTAAAAGCGTGGCCGACGAACAAGGACCGCCCTCCCCGGGCGGTCCGCCTTATATATGGCTCAACATTCCATTTTTATGGAATCCCGTTAACGTCGGCATAGCATCCGTTCGCGGTATATCGGCTCCGCTCCCTGGAATTTTCTTAGCAAGACGGATGAAACGCCGTTTAATTACATATAGGAAGGAAAAGCTTTCGCAATAGGGGAGAGACTAGAAGGATCTGACAAAAAAAGGCTTACAAAGGGAGACACAAGCGTAGCTAACGAGAGGGACCGCCCGCGAGGGCGGTTCCTCACGTTCAGGTACTAAGGCCACCGCCCGATATTAAATTGACATGGCTTACCAGAATGGAAGATGGATAAATGACGGGCTTACTGCGAAGAATGGCACTCGCAGCCGCGCCCGCGAATTCTATGCAAAGCACGCTCCCGGCAGGTTGAGCCAGGCAAATTTTGGAGTCCTGCTGGTCGCTTGTGTATTGGTGGTGCTCGTTTTTGTAAGCGGCTTTTTCTACATGTCGCGCATCTCGCGTGTGGCGAAGGATGATTCCGGAAGGGACACTTCAACTCAACGTCAGCTCAACCCCGATCTCGCTGCTCCCTCAGGCATCTCGGTTACTGTAAATAAGGGCGCTACCATTAAATGGCAAGCTGATGCTGATTCCCGGGTGCTGGGATATAACGTCTACCGCTATACGGGGGAGGATGACAATGGTAGTAGGATCAACGCTTCGATAATTTCTGATACGGTTTACTTCGATGACGAGGGGACGATGTTCAATAGTTATGCTGTGGCGCCTATTGATGCTAATGGAAGGCAGGGGGCAATCTCGATGCGTATTATTGCGGCGGCTGAGCCAAGTTCCCTGGCCAGCCTGACTCCAACTCGGGAGCCGGAGCAGATCGAGGATTTCACTTTCGAGGAGGATCTAAGATCGCCCGGCCTTCCCGCCGACATGATTCCCTGCAACGGCAAGGGCATGAGCTACACAGGCGTCTGGTACCTCGAACACTACGCCGAAGTAACCGGAGGAAATATGATGGTCACACCCTATTACGGCGACTCCTGTAGCTATACGTTCGCCGCCGATTCGGTTTCGTTGATCGCCACCCGACATTGGAATTATGGCATCGCAGCCGTTTACATCGATGGCCAACTGAGACAGGAGATCGATCTCTACTCGGCCGAGGTAAGAGTGAAGGAGCGAGTGTTCGAAGCTTCAGGATTGGGACAAGGCGTTCATACCATCAAGCTTGAATGTACGGGAAGAAAAAATCCCCAGGCAAATTTTACCTTCATCAACCTCGAAGCCCTTGAAATAGAATAATCCTCCAAAGTCATTGCGAGGTCTTCCGAAGCATCCCATAGATCCCACCTACACAAAGGTGTCCACCTACACAAAGGTGTCAGGCACCTTTGTGTAGGTTATGCCTTTCGAGTGGCTATTTTTTGATTCGCTTGAAGAAGCTTTTCTTAGTCTCTTCCTGGCCCTCGGGTGGGCTGTAGTAATAGTAGTGGTAGTAACCATAACGTTTGGCGGGCGCGAGATTATTAATAACCAGACCGAGGATATTAGCATTCACCTTGCGCAGCAACTCGGTTGTCCTGTGCGAAGTGTCTCGATCGGCCGTTGCATAACGGGCAATCAGGATAACCCCTTCCATCATGGGGGCCAGAGCTATCGAATCGGAGGCGGCGAGGATAGGCGGCGAATCGACCAGGATGTAATCCGCTATGGATCGCGCCGTTTTCAGCACTTCCTTCATGGCTTCCGATGCCACCAATTCCGCCGGATTGGGGGGCCTGATGCCCGCCGGCAGGACAGCCAGGTTGTGGTAAGGGGTCTTGTAGATGGCATCGGCAAGTGAAAGGTTGCCGACCAGTACGCCCGTCAATCCCGCGGGGGATTCTATACCGAAGTACTTATCGAGGACCGGCTTCCTCAGGTCAGCCTCAATCAGCAGCACGCGCTTGCCCATTTCCGAGAGTGCGGCACCGAGGTTCACCATAACCGTGGACTTGCCCTCCTCCGGTCCCGATGATGTGAACATGATAGTCCTGTTGTCGCCACCCAGGTTCAAGAATTGCAGGTTGGTACGCAGGGTACGATAGCCCTCGACGGCGGGGTGGCGTGGTTTCTCGAAGTAGATGATATGGTGCTTGGGCAACTCCTCGGCCGGAATGAAAGGTATCTCTCCGATGATCGGTGTCCCGAAGTGCTTCTCGAAATCGTCACGGGTGTGAAGGGTGTCATCCAGATATTCGACCAGGAAAGCGAGACCGACTCCCAGGATCAGGCCGAGGAAGATGGAAAGCATGGTGTTGCGCTTGGTGCTCGGGCCTGTTTTCGCTCCCGCCTTGGCCGGCTGAATTATTTCGAGCCCCCTCTGTTCGAGCGACTCCGCTATCCTCAGGGTCATGTATTTTTCGTACAAGGACGCCCATAGGGTGACTACCCTCTGGCTCTCGGCCTGTATTTCGGCTGGGAGATTCTGGTTAACGTATTGCTTGGCCTGCTCGGCCACTTGCTGTATCTGATCCTCCACCTCTTGAATACGATTCCACACCTCTTTGCGTGCTTCACTGATCTGCTTGATCGCAGCCAGTTGCCGGCTGGCCATATATTCTTCGGCGTAGGCTTGGGCGACGTCTCTTGAAAGCAGGGGATTGCCGCTGTTGGTGGTTATGTCGAAGATATTACTGCGCTGCTCCTGCTTGACGCTCACTATGGCCAGCAGTTCGGATGTGGTGGGCAGGCTCTCCGGGACATAAGCATTTCCTCCCGCTTCATTCTCCCTTGCCGCCTGCTCGTACATATACTTCAGGTGGATCTCGACCGCCTGGGCGATAGTATCGGTCTTTATGATTTCGGTCTGTGTCTGCATATAACGGTCGGGGTCGAAAAGGGCGGATGAGAAAAAACTTCCCAGCACGGATTCGCTGGCCGAACTCACCTCACTCAAGATTTTCACATTGGATGAATAGGTCGGCGATTGCAGAAAGGTGAAAATAAGGGCGAGGGCGAGGATTATGCCCATCGTTTCCAGGATAATCCATTTTCTGTTTATGACTACGTTGAGATAGTCCCTGAGCTCCAAAACTTGCTCTCCCGTGCCGGCTTATTTCGCGGTATTTGTATCGGCGGGGCCTAGAAGGGAGTTAACTGCCTCGACCGGGGGCCTGAGTGGAGTTGACAGGGTAGGGGTTGATAATAGTAATATAACGTTAACGTAAGAGTTATATATAGGGAAGGGGTAGCTTAGGCCGAAGGAGTCGCAGGAACGGTGAAAAAGGACAAAAATCCATATATTTACAGCATCTCCGAACTGGCCAACGAGTTCGGCATAACCCCGCGTACCATAAGGTTTTACGAAGAAAAAGGGCTGCTCAATGCGTATCGCAAGACCCCGACCAGCGATAGAAAATATGGAGAGCGGGACAGGGCGCGCCTCAAGCTCATCCTGAGGGGAAAGCGCTTCGGGTTTTCCCTTTCCGAGATCAAGGAGCTACTGGATCTCTACGATACCGACCCGACCCAGCGAGAGCAGATCCGGCGAACGCTGGAATTGAGCGAGCGGCATTTCCTCGAGCTGGACGAGATGATTCAGGAATTGAAAGCCATACGCCAGGAGATGCTTGATTTCGCTTGGCGGTTCGTGGGCATCCTGGAGAGCCAGGAAAGCGAAACCGACGAGGAGCTATCGAGCTTTATGAATGAATTAAAAGCGCGTTTAAAAAAATATTCGGCCGACTGCGAAAGATAGGAGGGAAAAATGTTTGATTTCATCATGTCGGATGAGCAGAAGAGCCTGCAGGAAGAGATGCGTGATCTGGTGAGCTGGGTGCCGCGGCAACTGGTATTGGATATGGATGCCATGATCGCTCCCTTTCCCAAGTTTTTCCTGGAGGAAGCGGGGAAGCGCAACCTGCTGGGGCTGCGTTTTCCAAAGGAGTACGGCGGAAGGGGGCTGAAATGGGAGGACGAGATAATCGCCATCTCCGAGATGTCCTTGGTGGGTGTCCCCCTGACCTGCCTCTACTCGCTTGTGAGCATCGTCGGTGAATGCATTGCCTCGTTCGGTAACGAAGATCAGAAGCGGCGCTTCCTGGTGCCGACCCTGAAGGGCGAAAAGGTCTGCGCGGAAGCCCTCACCGAACCGCGTGGTGGCTCGGATTTCTTCGGCGCCACCTGCACCGCCCGCCGCGACGGCGACCACTACATACTGCATGGGCAGAAGCGTTTCATAGTAGGCGCCGAGGGGGCAGATTACTTCATGGTCTACGCCCGCACCAACCTGGACGCGCCTCCGAGAGACGGCCTGTCTTGCTTCCTGGTCGAGAGGGATGACAACGTCGAGGTGAAGACGGTCTACGGGCTCATGGGCGCGCGCGGCAGCGGCACCGGAAGAGTGCTCTTCCGGGACGTCCGGGTGCCGGCTGAGAATCTGGTGGGCGAGGAGAACGGCGCTTCACATATCTTCTACCGCATGATGGTTCCCGAGCGCATGACCTCCGCGTCGGGATGCGTCGGCGCCTCTCGCGAGGCCATCGAACTGGCGGCTCGCTACACAACCCGGCGCAAGGCTTTTGGCATGGAGATAAAGAACTTCCAGGCTGTATCATTCATGATCTCCGAGAGCCTGGTTAAACTGGATTCTATGGCTAGCTTGGTCTGGATGACGGCGAAGGCCGTCGATGAAGGCGTATCGCATGGCCGCATGCGCCGCATGGTTTCGGAGGCCAAGAAGTATGCCACCGAAGCGGTTTGGGACATCTGTTATAACGCCATGCAGGCCATGGGCGGAATCGGCTATACAAACGTATATCCCATAGAGAGGATGCTGCGCGACGCCCGGCTGCTCTCCATCTGGACCGGTACCAATCAGGTAATGAGCCTCATCATTCAGCACGAGTTCTACAAGGAACTGGCGGAGCAAGTGAAGGGGAAGCGCGACGTAGAGCTGGACGCCCCCGAGGCTTTCAACGAGGAAGAGAAGATATACGAATAACCTACACAAAGGTGTCAGGCACCTTTGTGTAGGTTATTCGGTGGTGAGTTCGTCCACCAGGGCGTTGATGGTGCTCAAATAGCCGTCGACCTCTTTTTCCGTGGTGGTCGGACCGACCAGCGCCATCTCGTGTACCGGGGTGAGTAGGATGCCGCGGTTCGCGCAGTAGAGATGGATGAGCACCTCCAGCGGTCCGGTCAGACCTTCTTCTATGAGATCGACGGTGTTGTAGGGTACTTCGGCAAAGAGAGCCTCCGAGCCGTTCTTGGGAGCCTGCGGGAGGAAGCGGAATTCCACGCGGCAACCGATGCGCTCCACGTACCACTCCAGTTCGTGCTCCTTGATGACCGCGGCCAGCCCTTCCTCCATCCTGGTGGCGAGCTTGATCATGTGGTCGAAGTTCTCGTCATTCAAAGCGTGCTCCAGCGCGGCACGGATGCCAGCGACCGCTGTGGCGTTGCCGGAGAGAGTTCCACCGAATCCGAAGAAAACGTGCCAGGGTTGGCGGCTGGCCATCCAGTCGCTGATTTCGCGGCTGAAGCCTAGGGCCGCGGCCGGATAGCCGCCGGCGATGAACTTTCCGACTACGAAGATATCCGGATCCAGATCCATCTCACCGGTAACTCCGCGCGGCCCGGCGCACATGGAATGGGTTTCGTCGATGAGCAAAAGGGTGCCGTACTTGCGGGTGATCTCGCGGAGTGCGTCGTGATAGCCGGGTTCGGGTTTAATGATACCCACGTTGGTCATAACCGGTTCGGTGATTACACAGGCGATGTCTTCGGGGGCGAGTGCCTCCTCCAGAGCGGCAACATCGTTGAATTCGATCATACGGGTCATGACCGACGGGTCTTCCACGATGGGTCCCATCAGGCCCGGCGCGTTGATCAGGTAGCCTAAGATGTTCACGCAAAGCGTTTCGTCCACGCTGCCGTGATAAGTCCCGTTGAAGGCGAGGATCAGCCGGCGTCCGGTATATTCACGCGCAACCTTGAGTGCCATGCGGTTGGCGTCGCTCGCCGTCATCAGAATCTGCCAGCAGGGGAGCTTGAAACGGCGCTCGAGTTCCTGTCAGATCCAGATGGAATCTTCGGTCGGCAGCATCGTTGTAGTGCCGCGGTTCTTTATCTGGTCGTAGAGTGCCTCTACGATCCGGGGATGGGCGTGGCCGCACAGCCCACCGGTATCACCCAGGCAGAGGTCAAGGTAGGTGCGGCCGTCCGCGTCGGTTATATGGACACCCTCCGCTTTTTCGACAAAGATAGGGAAGCCTCCCACCCAGATGCGCATCCAGGACATCGGGACGCCGCCGACCAGGTTCTTGCGCGCCTTCTCGAACATTTTTTTCGACTTGGGGTGCTCTGTCTCGTAACGTTCTTGCTCGCGCTCGACGAGCTCCTTCACTTTTTCCAAAGTGATTTCAGCCACGATCTTCCCCTTTCGATCCAGACCTACACAAAGGTGCCTGACACCTTTGTGTAGGTGACACCTTTGTATAGGGTAGCATTAAGCGCCGCGGATTCCGATGGTGTCGGTTCCGATGTTGCGCTGGTCTAAGTACATGGCTCGCTCGCAGATAATCGGTACGTCAGAGACGATCGAGGTCGATATATCACTGTTGGGTACGACGTCGTTGGCTTTTAAGGAAAAGCGCGACTTGGGGGCGATGGTAAGCGATAGAAAAACGGTCGAGGCATCTGGTTTCATGAAGGTGAACGATACGACGGCGGGCGTCGTGTTCGGATTCTGAACCAGGATATATTCCTCAAAACCCCAAGCCGTGGTGCCTTCGGCCAGGTACCAGTTGCTCGCCGGCAGGGGAGTCCCTATTGTGCTGTGCCCTCCATAGGAACTCGCCCCCCGCCAGTACATGGCGCGTTCGCATATCACCGGTTTGTCGGCGCTGACATAGGTCGAGAGGTCGGTCTGCTCGCATCCCGGTCTTTCATTTACATGTATCGTATAGCGCGACTTGCCGGGCACCGCTATGCCATAAGGAACGATTGTCCCATCCGGGAGCATAAACTCGAAGCTGACCATTGCTGCATTGTCATTCGGGTTTTGCACCAGCACATATTCGTCGAATCCCCAGGCCGTCGTTCCTTCCGCCAGATACCATTGTCTGCTCGCGCCCGGGGTGCCGATGGTGTCGGTCCCCAGGTCTTTGTTATAGCGGTACATGGCCCGCTCGCAAATGACCGGGCCTGAGGCCTCCACTTTGGTGGAAACGTCACTCTCCTTGACGACCTGGTTTACATTGACCGTATAGCGGGACTGGCCGGCGAGAGGGAAAGAGTAGGTCTGCGTGGCGCCTCCCGGTTTCATAAAAATCATGTCTACTTCGACATCGTAGGTATTGGGATTTTGTACCAGCACGTATTCCTCGAAACCCCAGGCGGTCGTTCCCTCAGCCAGGTACCAGACATCATAGGGGTTGGTGACCCCGATGGAGTCATGCCCCATGATGCGCCTCGTGCCGCCCTGGGGTGTGTAATACATGGCTCGCTCGCAGATAATGGGCAGGTCGCCCTCGACCTTGGTCGAAACGTCGCTCTTTTCTATGTAAGAGTTGACGAAGACGGTGAAGCGAGAATTCCCGGGAAGGTCGAAGGCCTCGACCTTGGTTTCCCCGCCCGGCTTCATGAAGGTAAAGAAGACCCTCGTTGAAACGGCATTGGGGTTCTGCACCAGGACGTATTCCTCGAATCCCCAGGCGGTCGTTCCCTCTGCAAGATACCATAATATGGAAAGCTCGGGGACGGTGTTGTTTACCTCCACCTGGCGGGAATCGGTGGCGCTGTTGCCGGCGGGATCGTAGGCCCGCGCCTCGATAACCGGAGATGATCCGTCGGGTACGGTGTGAGTATCGAAATCCCAGTTGTAGGGCGCGGTTGCGTCGGTATAAAAGAGCGCTCCATCCAGGCGAAACTCGACGCTCTCTATGCCATGGTAGTCATAGGCGTTGACCTCGACCTTCGTCGTTCCGGAGAGGACGGAGCCATTGACGAGGTTGCTTATTGAACAGGTCGGCGGGATGATGTCGGAACCGAGAAAGATAAAATGCTCGCCGCACTGCGGCCTCGTATTCCCCGGCCCGCGGCCGTTGGAATCGCTTATAACCAGGTCTTCATAGCCTCCGGGATCCGCGTTCAGGTTGGCCCCACTCATGGAGAAGCCGAAGGCATCACCGGTCTCGGCGCCATAGAAAACCATGGCGGCGGAAGCGCCGAGATCGATCTGCGCCGGCCAGCTTTCCCTTCCGTTTACGAGCCAGCCCACTCCGCAATTCGGCCTCGCAATGCCCTTGGCGGCACCGGGGCTGCCGCAAGCGAGATCGGTCAGCTCATCGCCGTTGTAGTCGAGAGCGGCTACGCTGAATCCGATGCCGTCGCCCGACTCCGCCCCATAGACCATGACGTGCGGAGGGGTGCCGGCCAGGTCAATTTGGGCGGGCAGGCCGCCCCCGAATATGGCGTCCATTTCTCCGCAACCGGGCCGGCTGTCAGCGGGACCATCGGCCGAGGTTACACCAAATAAAAGGTCGGCATAGCGGTCTCCATTAATGTCCTTGAGCGGCCGCTGCATGGAGTAGGGCAGCCCATCCATTGCAGTGCCTCCGTAGATCGTGCAGTCGCTGTCAGTGGCCAGGTCGACGAAGTACGGAAACGATCCCTTGTTTCTGCCGTAGACGACGTAAGCGTCGCCGCAGCCCGAGCGCGAATTACCGGGTCCGTCCGCATCACGCGCTCCTATTACCATGTCGTCCTTGGTGTCATCGTTTATGTCGCCCACGCTCACCGGGAACCCGGCCGAATCGAAGGGCTCCACTCCGTTTATAATCTTGTTGGGGCGAATGGGGTTGGCATAGCTCCATACCGGCCACCCTCCGGAGCGGCCCCAGGTTACATAAGCCCTGCCGGTTGCCGCCTCTCCCGTCGTCCAGACGTGGGTGGAATCGAGGGAGTCAACCGCGTTGAGCTGCTGGCTGAAAAGGACGGGCTGTTCCTGCCAAATATTACCACCATCGACCGTTTTCAGGATGGTTCCCCGGTCTCCCACCGCCCAGGCGGTGTTGGTGTCTATGGCGGTTACCCCTCGAAGGTTTTCAGAGACGTTGCTCGATTGCTGCGACCAGTTGCTGCCATCGTA
>Ga0154740_124_pt4 | contig 16695 bp, 12 predicted proteins | sample Rifle2008BG16ft_FD_105748 | JGI IMG/M metagenome (GOLD analysis project Ga0154740, IMG submission 105748) | Candidatus Solincola sediminis RBG_16_55_12 | reverse complement strand
GTCATATTAGAACTACTGTTTATCCCATTGGTTATTAGAATCAGATATTAGGTAATGCAATAGTAGGATAGAGTTGAGGAGGGTGATACACAATAATAATGGATATTAGAGGTATAAAAGTAGGTCGTATTTGAAAAGAGAAGGGGCCGCACTTCCATCAGTCCGCGAGATAAACCTCTGGACGTGTCCCCGGCCTGTCCGCCTCAGCATCATTTCTTCTCGAAGAACGTGGCCACGCGGTTCTCGGCGTTCGCCCTGATATCGAAGTAATAGAACGGGTAGTCGTAGGGATGGTAAATACCGGCCGCTACGGCGGGGTTGCCGGGTGCAAGCTGGTTCGGGTTTGCGCTGCTGCAGATCACGACGCCCCTTTGCTGGTTCACCTGCGCGTCGGCGTAGTGGTCGACCTTGGCGGGGTTGCCGGAAGAATCGAGCGCTGCGTAGCCGGTCTGCGGGTCGATCGAAATGCCACCGAGGTTCTGCGAAGCCGGTGCGTAATCCTCGGCCCTGGTCCAGGTAATGGGGTTTATGGCTATTCCACCCGGCATAGTCACCGGATTGGTGCCGTGCGGCACGGGCGCCTCGGTGTTGTAGGAGATGATCACGCCTGTGTCATCCGGGCCGTTCGCGAACTTGAGCTGGGGGTTCTGAGCGAGGTAGTCGGATGTGATCGAGAACCCTATTACATAGGCCGCAACCATGCGCTCATAGAGATCTGGATGATCCTTCATATAACCGGACAGAATGTTCGCAAGCAGGTTCGACCCCTGGGAGTGCCCGGCAAGGATGAAGGGTCGGCTTTTGTTGAGATGCTCGATGTAGTAGTCGAACGCGCTCACCGCATCGGAGGTCGGGATGCCGGCCTCCAGGGAGAGTTGCTCGGGAATGGGTAGCGTCGACTTGTACTGCGAGTCGACCTGCCGGTTGTACGGCGCATAGATATCACCCACCGTTTCGAAGGCGGTCGCCGTCCTCGAGAACTGAGCCTCGGCGCCCGTCTTCATCTGGGGGTCATCGATGGGACCTATGTTGGGGGAGCTCGGACTTGCTTTCTGATACGTGGTGTCGCTCAAGTAGAAAACATCGACCTTCTTGGTAGATGTTTGGGGCAGCGCCAGCCAATTAGACGAACTGGCGTAGTTGGGCTTACCATAGCTGTCGGTCGCAGGGACGTTGGTCGAGGGCATTTCGCTCGAACTGCTACCGCAGCCTGCCGCCGGTCCAAATATAGACAGCATCACCAGCAGCGCGAAGACGATCCCGAGCTTCCTCATCTTCCGATCCCTTCTCTTCAAGGCGTTGGCCCGGTTTCTTCAGGGACTTGGGCTATAGGGAGTGGCTCCCGCGAAATCTGCAGCCATTGTCGAAGTGATGCCACTGACAATCGTGGGGTCCATCGTAATGATCCCCACATTGCGATTCTGATCGGTCATCTCGGTCGTGAAATTGCTGCTGCCTACGTAGACGGTATCGTTGTTTACGGAGATGGCCTTGGAATGTATGTAAATCGCCGCGTTTGGCTGATAAAGGCTGACGTGAACGCCGCCCGCGGCCAGGGTGTTGAACCCGCTCACGTAAGAAGAGGAATAGGTCATGGTGAGATTGACCGTTACCCCCCTCTGCACTGCGGCGATGAGCGCCTGCTCGATTGGCTGACTATCCAACTGCTCGTCCTCTGCGTAGAGGGTGGTCCCCGGACGGGCGGAATTTATCAGGTCAACGAGTCCCGGCTCGGCGCCCGGCGACCAGATCAGCTCCGACCCTTCGGGTATCACGCCCTCGGTGGGCGGGCCGCCAGTGTTGTTCCAATCATTGTCGAAAGTGTCCTCCATGCCGGACGCGGTAGCGGGGTTGTGGGTGATGACCGCATAATCCCTTACGACGGGGTAGAAAGGCGCAAAGAGATTACAGGTCATCACTGCGGCGGCTTCGCCGTCGCGGGTGATGCTCTTCTGGTGCCACAGCGTGCCGGACCATGCCCATCTCGCCTCGACGCCATTGGCGTTTAAGTCATCGTATGCCGCCTGGTTCGCCTTCATACCACCACCGCCTTCGGGATCCGAATCGAGCAGGACTCTCACCGTGACGCCTCTTCCTGCTGCGGCCTTGAGGGCAGCCTGGGCCGTGGGGTCGGCCAGCTGATACATGGTCATGTCAATGTTCTTCTTGGCTCCCGCGATGAAATCGTAGATGGGCTGATACCCGTCCTGCGGCAATATCACGAGGCTGTAGGTGGGGGTGTTCGCCTCGGTGCCGCACCCGCTTAAAGCCAGGGCAAGTAATAGCAACCCGATAACGACCGCAGCCCCGATAGGCCGTATCATTTCACACCTATTCCTTCTCCAGGTAACGGGCGACTCTTTTTTCGGCGTTCGCCCGGAGGTCGAAAAAGTAAAACGGGTAGTCGAAAGTATGGTAGATTCCGCTGGCAACCATTGCGACTCCCGGAGCGAGCGTATTTGGATCGGCCGTGCTGCAGATCAATTCGCCCTTCGCCGTATCGATCTTGGCGTCCGCATAGTTGAGGACCCTCTGGGGATTGCCCTGCGCGTCAAGCACCGCATAACCATTGCTGTCCAGTGCGATGCCGCCCAGGTTCTGAGCGGCGGTTGCCAGGGTCTCGTCTCTTGTCCAGGTGATGGGGTTGATGACCATGGCGCCGGGCAGCACCACGGGGTCGGGGGCCGTGGCATTGGGAGCTACCGTGTTATATGAGACTATCACTCCCGTGTCATCCGCGCCGGTTGCGAACCTGAGCTCCGGGTTCTGCTCGAGGTATTGGGGTGTTATCGAATATCCCGGAACATACGAGGCGATCATCCGCTCATAAACATCCGGATTCTTACCCATGTAGTCAGCCATCAGGTTGATCATTATGTTCGATCCCTGGGAATGACCCGCCAGCATGAAGGGTCGGCCTTTGTTGTAATGAGTGATGTAGTAATCAAAGGCGGAAATCGCATCCGATGTCGGTTGGCCTCCCACTATCGACTGTTGCTCATCGAACGGCAGGGACAAGACCTGAATGGCGGCCTGCTCATAGTAAGGAGCATAGATGTTGGCTACGGTCTCGAAGGCGGTGGCCGTTCTCGAGAGCGCCGCCTGGGCGCCCGCCTGCATCTGAGGGTTGTCGATCGCGCAGACCATCGGGTCGCTCTCGCTGGATTGCTGATAGACCGTGGGATAGAGGAAGAAGACATCGACCTCCTTGGCCTCTTGTGAGGAGGGCAACGCCAGCCAGTTCACCGTGTTCGAATAATCGGGGCCGTTGTTAGTCGAAGATGGAGAGCTGTTTCCGCAACCTGCCAGCAACCCGCTCGCGCACAGGATGGCAACCAATGCGAATGTGATGCCGACCTTCTTCACCATCATCTCACTCCCTCCTCCTGGTCTCGGACTCTTATTCCTGAGATTCCTTCGACGCTGCTTTGAAAAATACTTTAGTGTCGTATCGCGATCGTTTCTTGTCGCTTCCGGGTGTTATGATTAGTGACATGGAGAGGTGGATAAGGGGAAACGTCGGCTTCAGCATGCTGTGGCGCCGTTATCGGCCGATAGCCGCAGTAATGACATTAATTACCTTAGGTCTATTCTCCTTTGGATGCGGTTCTAAGTCCTCATCGCAATCCGCTTCCAACATCCTCGTCAACGGCCGGCAAATAACTCCGGCGGGCGCAACCAGTGACGCTGTCGGGAACATGCCGTTGAACATTGCACTCAGTCCCGATGGCAATTACGCTGTCACCACGTCCAGTTGCCTGGATGCGCGCCTGAGCACCGTGAGGGTAAGCGACGGCGTGGTAATAAGTTCGCTCGCCTTTCCGGCGGATGATCCAAGCATACCGAACGGCGGACTCTTCTATGGATTGGCCTTCGATCCAACGCCCCATAACGACAAATGGGTGCTCTATGCGGCCCAGGGAGCTTATGGGACTGTTGCCGTTATGACTCTCGCGAGCGATGGAACCCTGACTCAGACGGGCACTATCCCTGAAAAGCCTATTCCATACATGCCCGTTGACCAGCCGGCGGGCATTGCTTTCGCCAATGGAACCATCTTCATGAGCAATTACTTTTCCGTCGATCTGCAAGCCAGCTATCAGCCGGCGTCCACGCTCTCTATGTATCGGGCGAGCGACGGCGCCCGGTTGGGAAGCTACACGTTCATGGACGAAGCCAACACGAATACACCATCATTCCCGTATGCCATAACCGCAAAATCAGATGGAACCAGAGCCTATGTAGCGAGCCAGCGGGACGGCAGCGTCTATATCCTCAACACCACTGACCCAAGTCATATTGTCCTGGCCTCGAAAATAACCAACCTCAGCCAACCGTCTGCACTTCTCCTGAACAAAGCTCAAACGCTTTTATACATAGCTAATGCGGGAAGCGATACGATATCGGTTGTAGACGTCGCCAACGATCAGGCCCATGTGAAGGCAACGGTGTTGCTACGCCCCTCCAATGTCATCAATCTACCCGGCGTCTCTCCTTCAGGCCTTTCGCTCTCGCTGGACGAGGAAACTTTGTATGCGTCGCTGGGCGATTTCAATGCGATAGGCGTCATCGATACAGAGAATGGCGAGTTGAGCGGCTACATCCCCGTCGGGTGGTATCCGACGGCTCTTACTACCGCAGTCGATGGTAATACCTTGCTCGTCGTCAACGGATGGGGAACCAGCGCAATGAATCCCAACCCCAACTTTAATTATCTCGATCCTGATGTGCTGGGAATCAATTCCGGCGTCAAACCCCCTGCATGGTCGGCTGCCCCCGGCCCTGGATATGTTCTGAATTCCATTCCGGGGAACGTCTCCAGGATCGATCTAGCCCAGGCATTACCAGATCTTGCCAATTCCACCGACCAAGTGATACGGAACAACCAGAACACTCCGGCAATGGGGAGTTCCGGCGATAGTACCTTGGCTGACCTTGGTATCAAATCGGGCAAGATCAAACATGTGATCTATGTAATAAAGGAGAATCGCGGCTACGATCAGGTTCTTGGGGATCTACCCCAAGGGAACGGCGACCCCTCGCTCACCTTGTACGGGAGAGAGATCACCCCCAATCAGCACGCCCTGGCGGAGCGCTTCATCCTTCTCGACAACTTCTACAACAATGCCCCGGTAAGCGGCGAAGGCTGGGTGTGGTGCACTCAAAGCCTGGCTAATGCATACACCATAAAAATTATCCCCTACGTATATCAGCTCTCCCTTGCCACATACCAAATCAATTACGGTTTCGAAGGTCAGGTCAACGGCTACATAACCGGCGGTTACCCGGCTAAGGATCAGGATGGGAACTCTCTCTCCCCGACGGGCATAGCGGCGCCGAGCATTCCGAATGTGGCCGAGTCTCCCGCGGGATATATCTGGGACGGCGTAAGAAATGCGGGGCTGACCTACCGCAACTACGGGTTCTTCCTGTCGAGCGGAACCCCCTCGACACCCCCCTTCAAGATTCCGGACAACTATCCCACAGTCGCAGGTCTTGCTCCCCCGGGACATATTCCGACCCCCGAGGGGCAAGTGGCCGGATACACCGACTACGACTACCGCAAGTTCGATTTCAATTATGCCGAAAGCGACGCGTGGTTGAAGTACGGTTTCGATGCTACTTCCCTGGGACTGACCGCTGGGAACCCCCCGGGCTACTACGCCTCGCTAAACTCGCCGGTGCAGGCGCAGCCCAGCCGTTTTTCGGAATGGAACCGCGAGTTCAAGGAGATGTTAAAGGAGGACCCGACCGGCGAAAGCGTTCCGGCTTTCATGACAGTGCGGTTAGGGCGCGATCACACCATGGGATTGAACCCGGGCTACGGCTCTCCTGAAGCAATGATGGCGGACAACGACTATGCCGTCGGCGAGTTGGTCGAAGCCGTGAGCAAGAGCCCCATCTGGGAAAGCACGGTTATCTTCGTCGTGGAAGACGATGCCCAGTTCAGCCCCGATCACGTTGATTCCCATCGTTCCTTTGCCCAGGTGATAAGCCCCTGGATCAAGAAATCGACCGTGGATTCTCATTTCTATGACACAAACAGCGTGTTGAAGAGCATGGAGCTTTTGCTTGGCTTATCTCCCATGAGCCAGTACGATCACTTTGCCAACCCCATTATGGGAGGATGGGACTCCGCCCCAAGCAACGATGATGTATACACCGCCATTCTGCCGCCGCAGAACATCATCGGCGAGGTGAACCCGAGCCTAACCTCGTATGGACTAAACGATCCGCGCCGGCATCTGGCCGAGCTCTCGGGCGAGATGAACTGGAGCGTTGCCGATGCCGTAAACTACGCGGTCCTCAATGAAATCCTCTGGAAAGATGCGAAGGGCACGGATTCAAAGGTGCCCGAGCCGCGGGTCAGCGGGATAACCGTTCCGGGAGGGCAGCAGGCGACGCAGCCCGACGCCGACGACGATTGACATTCGCTATCCGTAATTCGAATATCAAAGACTCTTAGCGAAAAGCGAGGCCTCTCGGCCTCGCTTAGTTTGCTGGCTCCCCGGGAGGGACTCGAACCCCCAACCTAGTGGTTAACAGCCACCCGCTCTACCTGTTGAGCCACCGGGGAGCGAAACTCTTTCAGGCTTTCTCGCAACTTATTTATTCAGCAGGTGAAAACAAATTATATGATACCATGCGGTCGCCAACAATTTTTGTAAAAGGGCTTTAAATGAAGATAAATTCACTTCGATTCATGACCAGGGAGTCCGCACAAATGTTTCTTATTCATTCAGGTATTAAGCAAGAGATGGTTGGCTCCGATAACAAGTTAGGCAAGATTGAGGCTTAGGAAGGGGTCTATGAGGAGCGGCCGGCGAACTTCAGATAAAAGCTAGGAGAAAAGAGAAGGTACTCAAAGGCCGTTTCAAGAAAAAACCCGTGGATTATCAAGCGGGCTCGACAGTATTCTGGGAGGGGAAGGTTTTGGCAAATAAACTGGCTCAAGAGATAGAGAAGCTTCTATCTGATATCCTGGGAGAGTTCATAGCCAAAGCTACGGTAAAAAAGAACTGCGAATTGATCGGCACGACCCCCGATACCCTTACCATCGATCAGCTGCCTGAACTAGCGGAGAAGATCGATAAGTCGGTGGCCTTCTTTTCAGGGGAGGGCGAAGCCAGCGGAGTAGGAGACAAGATAAAGAGCATTCGCGTCTAGCCACTCACTGCAATCCGCACAATTTATATTTATGCTTTCCAGATATTTGTTAAAGACCTGTATCCCAATTGCCGATTACTTTTAGAGGGTTTGCAGGTCAAGAGGCCTAAATTGCGGTGTTATTCGCATTAGCCATATAAAAAGCAAGATCGAAACGGTAAACAGATTTGTCTTAAGCGCTCGATGTAAGGGCTGCAACGGGTATCGAAAGTATGGCGCAAAAGGGAGGGAGACAAATGCAGGACTTCGAGGATAGATCCAATACTCCACCGAAACTGGATATAAGGACCAGCTTTTTTACTCGCAAGCTATCCAATAAATTGGATCAACAAGGTTCCCCTATACCTCCACCGATAATGCTCTTCCTGGATACGCCTCTCTGCACTTTTAATGATGAGCAGAGAGAATATTTCGATCAGAAGTTCTGCCCATTGATCCCGAACATAATCTCTATACTCGAAGAGGTTTTCAATGATTTGGGAGCGGATAGGGAAGGCTGGGATGACCTTCTCACTTATGGCGCGAAGTCGGAAACCCCCATAAAGATTTGCGCTAGGGCCGTCTCTACCAAGAAGGCGAAGGAAGCCAAGACTAACGTGCTCAACCCTGATGCGGAGCAGCAGACCAAGAAGATACAGCTGCCTCCACAGTATGATCGACTCAATCCAAGCATGTGCTAGAAACCAATCTATTATTAGGGGCCGTAGTCCAGTGAGACCGCGGCCCCTTCTATATCACGCGCTCCATCGGGATTGCTTCGTCACTCCGTCCTTCGCAACTGCGCTCGTCGCTAAGCGATTGGCTTTGCTTTTTGCCAACCTCTAAAAGCTGTGGGTACAATATCTTCATGAAAGAGGACAGTCTCAAAGCGCGCACAATCGAAAACGCAAAGACTATAGCGGATGTACTTACCGTAACCCGCCTCTTCATGGGTTTCCTCATTGTGCTCTGCGCTTTCTTTGCGGAGAAATCATTACTTCCCCTGGTGGTCGCCCTCACCTTGATAGGATGGACAACGGATGTGCTCGATGGGCGTATGGCGCGCCTTGATCCAAAGAAGCGTCAGACGTTTATTGGAGCAATGGATTTCGCGGTGGATCTAACCCTCATCTATTCAGGTTTTCTCTATTTCATTACCGCGGGCTTCGTGCCAGTGATTCCCTTTCTTTTCTACGCGCTTTATGCCGCGATCATCGGAATAATCTGGACCAAGAAATCGGTGATGATGGCGGTTGCGGCGCCAATAGCCGCCATGCCCATTGTCTTTTCTTTCACGGATGCCCCGCTCTGGGGCTGGGTTTTCCTGGGATGGATAGTGCTGGCACTCATATTCAATTGGGGCCGGTTCATGGAGGAGATACGAGAGTTCATAGAGGGCGTCAAAGAATCCGATTGAACAATGCATATAGGAAGGGCAGGCTCTATACGAACCTGCCCTCTTCTGATTCCTGATTCATCTCTACGACTTGATGATCTCCCAGGCCTGCTCCTTATCCAACTCGGTCACATATGGTATGCCTGAAATATCCGCGGCCTCTTTCGTGAGCGACGCAATATCATCTCTAGTGATGTATTCCAGCGCGAACTTTCTGGCGCCGCACATCAACTGTGACAGACCCTGGGCCAGCCTCTGGTAATAGGTGTACAAGCCGATCGCGCCCGGATGCAGCTTTTCGAAATCGCCGTCGTATGTCTCGCGCAGATTGAAAGCCTCGAAGAATATTTCCTCCAGGCTTTGGCCGTACTTCTCGAACTGCTTGGGCAAGTTCTTTTCGGAAATTCGATTGCCCACTGTCGTCCCTACCATGGCTGCGCAGAGAGGTCCTCTCGCCATTCCGATAGCCTTAACGTATGGAGCACCAAGGGCTATACCCTTGAATATCTGGTCCTCGAGGACAAAACCTCCCGCAAAAGCGATCCCCGGAACATACTTGCCTTGCTTGGCCAGATAGTCGACATACTCGTAAGTAAGGCAGCAGAGCTCAACCGTGGGGACTCCCCACTCGTTCATCATTCGCCACGGGCTCATTCCCGTGCCCCCGCCGGCACCATCGACGGTAAGGAGGTCGATCTTGTTATCCGAAGCATACTTTACTGCGCGTGCCAGATCGGCAGGCCTGTAAGCGCCGGTCTTTAGAAAGACGCGCTTCGCTCCGAGATCGCGCATCTGCTTCACGCCCGCCGCGAAACCTTCCTCAGATACCATTCCCAGCCGGGAATGCCTTTCGAACTCGCGGATACCGTGTGAGCGGAAGGCTTCCTCGACTTCAGGGTCATCGGGATCGGGGAGCACTATATATCCCTTCGCCTTCATCGAGCGTGCTTTCTCAATGGTCGAGAGCTTGACTTCGCCTCCGATGTCCTTGGCTCCTTGGCCCCACTTCAGCTCGACGGTTTCTACACCCAGCTTGGTAAGTACGTATTCAGGAACGCCAAGCTTTGTGTCTTCGACATTGAACTGGACGACGATATCGCCGTAGCCTTCGACCTGCCAATCGCGAAAAGCCTTGATGCGGCTCTCCATGTCCGGAGATTTTACGATCTGGCCATTCTCTATTTGGGCTTCGTCATCCATGCCGCACACGTTCTCACCGATAGTCAGAACGCAGCCGGACATGGCGACGCCGCCTGCCAGGGCTTCCCAGTTTCTCTTGGCTACATTGGTCGATCCAAGACCGGGGACAACGATAGGCAGGCGCAGCTTGATGGGGTTCTCGTTGCCGATAGTTGTCTCAAGATTCACATTGGTAAATACGGCATGTTCGCTGTCGGCCGGCACTCCGTGGGCGCCCACGGCACTCCCCATGATATTGAAATGGGAGAGGTCGATGGGGTAATCCTTCTCGGAAGCAGCTGTCATGGTTCCGAATGGCTGCGGATAAATCAGTTCGGGCCCCCGATAAGCGGACTTGCCGATCTCGCACATACCAATACAGCCTTCGACGCAGGTAGTGCACATGCCGCTGAACGGGCTTACACTGTCCGGTGTGCGATTCTTGGACAGTGTCGCTCCCGATCGGTTGGGCTTGGTCATGCTCATGTCTCATTCCCCCTTAGTCGTGATTTCTTGAATTGAACAATCATCGCCAATGTTGAGGATTGTTTCCGGCTCGCCGAGTAGGCCAAAATATCATCAGGTCCTTTCCCCTAGAGTTCAAGCGAAGTTTATTTCCATTGTGTTTCGGGTGTCAACATAAGCGAGCACAAACCTTCAGGAATAACACTAAATAGATGAATTTCGGATGGTTGATGATTCTCAGGCCAAGCCTGTGGATCCTACCGTCAACCATCCTTTCATGTGTCTTATGCTTTCCATATAATAGACGGAGGCCAAAGCCTGAAAAATTGGCTTGACCTGGGATTTGATTCTACGGAAGGGGAAAATCGGAGACGTGAAAAAAGGCGTAATCCTGCTCGAAGACGGCAAATATTTTCCCGGAACCCCATTTGGAGCCAGTGGTATCCGGACGGGTGAGCTGGTTTTCAATACCAGCATGACCGGTTATCAGGAGATCCTAACCGACCCATCCTACAAAGGCCAGATCATCACCATGACTTATCCCCTGATAGGCAACTATGGCGTCAATTCGGAAGATGCCGAGTCCGGCGGACCGCAAGTGGAAGGCTTCGTTGTGCGGGAGTGTTGCCGCTATCCATCCAACTGGCGGGCAACGCACTCGCTCGAGGAGTACCTGATCGAGCACAACATTGTGGGAATCGAAGGGGTCGATACCCGGGCGGTTACCCGGCACATCCGTTCCCGGGGGGCTATGAAATGCATCATCTCTTCCGAGGACGCGGATTTGAGGTCCTTAAAGGATGAGCTGGATACAGCGCCCGGCATCGTCGGGCTCGACCTGGTAAAGGAAGTTACATGCCAATCGCCCTACCGCTGGGAGGATAAGAATATTCCTCCCATGGGAGCGGGAGTCTTACCCGCTATCTCGGGTAATGGCGAGCGTCCGCTTCGGGTTGTAGCTTATGATTGCGGTATCAAACGTAATATATTGCGCATCCTTAGCGCGCTCGGCTGTGAAGTCACAATAGTCCCGGCCTCTGCAACGGCGCAGGCAGTGCTGGAGAAAAACCCCGACGGAGTGTTTCTATCCAACGGGCCCGGTGACCCGGAGGGAGTTCCATATCTCGTCGGTGAGGTGCGAAAACTCCTTGGTGTAAAGCCCATCTTCGGTATATGTCTCGGGCACCAGATACTGGGGCTCGCCCTCGGGGGAAGGACCTATAAACTCAAGTTCGGCCACCGTGGCGCCAACCAACCGGTAAAGGACCTGCAGCGGGGAAACATTCTCATCACGGCCCAGAATCACGGCTTCTGCGTGGACCTGGAAACCGTATCCGGTGACACCGAAGCGACTTTCATAAACTTAAACGACGACACCCTCGAGGGTTTCCGGCACAAGAACTACCCGGCCTATTGCGTGCAATTCCATCCCGAAGATTCGCCCGGCCCACACGATGCCGTCTACCTCTTCGGCGATTTCCTGAAGGACATGCGCGAAGCAAGGGGTGACGGAAATGCCTAAGCGCGAAGATCTCAAAAAGATTTTGATAATAGGGTCCGGCCCCATTATTATTTCGCAAGCATGCGAGTTCGATTACTCCGGGACGCAAGCCTGCAAGGCGCTGCGGGAGGAGGGATACGAGGTTGTTCTCGTCAATTCCAATCCGGCGACGATCATGACCGACCCGGAGATGGCCGATCGAACTTACATCGAACCCATAACCCCCGAAGTAGTCTCCAAAATCATTGAGAAAGAGCGGCCGGATGCTTTGCTTCCCACGCTCGGAGGCCAGACCGGGCTAAACACCGCGGTGAAGGTGGCAGAGATGGGCACGCTGGAAAAATATGGTGTGGAGATGATCGGCGCCAAGTACGAGGCAATTCAAAAGGCGGAAGACAGGGAACTCTTCCGGGACGCCATGGCTTCCATCGGATTGGACTTGCCTCGCTCGGGCCTCGCCCATTCAATGGACGAGGCGAGGGCGGTCGCTGAAGATCTTGGTTTCCCCCTGATAATAAGGCCGTCCTTCACCTTGGGAGGTACCGGCGGAGGCATCGCTTTCAACTCCGAGGAATTCGAACAGATTTGCGCCGGCGGCCTCGATGCATCAATGATCGACGAGATCCTCATCGAGGAGTCGGTTATCGGCTGGAAGGAATACGAGCTCGAGGTGATGCGCGATCTGGCCGACAACGTCGTCATTATCTGCTCCATCGAGAACTTCGATGCCATGGGAATTCATACAGGTGATTCGATCACTGTCGCCCCGGCTCAAACCTTGACTGACCGCGAGTACCAGCTCATGCGGGATGCGGCGATTGCCATAATAAGGGAGATTGGAGTGGAGACGGGTGGCTCCAATATCCAGTTCGCTATTAATCCCGCAAATGGCCGCATGGTGATCATCGAGATGAATCCCCGGGTCTCGCGATCGAGCGCCCTCGCCTCCAAGGCCACCGGCTTTCCCATCGCGAAGATAGCGGCCAAGCTGGCCGTTGGATACACCCTGGATGAGATACCGAATGACATCACCCGTGAGACCCCAGCTTCTTTCGAGCCGACGATCGACTACTGCGTGGTAAAAATACCGCGCTTCACATTCGAAAAATTTCCTAAGGCCGACGCTTCCCTGGGTATTTCCATGAAGTCGGTGGGAGAGGTGATGTCCATCGGCCGTACCTTCAAAGAGGCGCTGCAAAAGGGAATCCGCTCCCTGGAAATAGGCCGCTTCGGTCTCGGCAGCGATCGTAAGGAATGGCAGGCGCTTGCTGCAATCAAGACGCCGGAGGAAAGGGAGGAAGCTCTCGAAGTTGTGCGGGAAAAACTGACGACGCCAAACGCCGAGCGGCTGTATTTCTTCAGATACGGGCTCAAACTCGGGATGAGCGTGCGTGAGATGCACGAGATATCACACGTGGACAGCTGGTTCCTGGAAAACATCAGGGAAATCGTGGAAATGGAGGAATATCTCTCCAGGAAGAGCCTGGAAGATCTGGACTCGGAGGATTTCTTCCGGGCCAAGTCTTTCGGCTTCTCTGATGTCCAACTGGGAAATTTGTTGGGAAGCGATGAGGGTTCGATCCGGGAGACAAGGGCGGCTATAGGGCTGAATCCCGTATACAAACTGGTCGATACATGCGCGGCGGAATTTGAGGCATATACACCTTACTATTATTCTTCGTATGAACGGGAAGAGGAGCCGCTGGCCCACGTCGAGGGGGATAAGCCGAAGGTGATGATCCTGGGTGGCGGACCCAATCGCATCGGTCAGGGCATCGAGTTCGACTATTGCTGTGTGCACGCCTCCTTCGCCCTGGAGGAAGAAGGCTACGAATCGGTAATGGTAAACAACAATCCGGAAACGGTCTCAACAGATTACGATACCTCGGACCGCCTCTACTTCGAGCCGCTCACCCTGGAGGATGTGATGGCGATCGTGGAGCGGGAGAAGCCGGAGGGAATCATCGTCCAGTTCGGCGGCCAGACTCCGTTGAACCTGGCCGTTCCGCTCATGCGCGAAGGCGCCCCCATTATCGGCACCAGCCCCGATTCGATAGATCGCGCCGAGGACCGCGACCGCTTCAAGGCTCTTCTCGATAAGCTAGGACTGCGCCAACCGAACAACGGCACTGCCAGATCTTACCAGGAAGCCGTCAATGTCGCACACCAGATCGGCTATCCGGTTGTGGTCCGCCCTTCCTATGTCCTGGGTGGCCGCGGGATGGAGATCGTTTATGACGACACTGCGCTGGAGGAGTTTATGCGGGGCGCCGTCGAGGTGTCGCCCGACCATCCGGTGCTCATCGACAAGTTCCTGGAGGAAGCAGTGGAGATCGATGTGGACGCGATCGCCGACGGCACGGACGTGGTGGTAGCGGGAGTGATGGAGCATATCGAGGAAGCGGGAGTTCACTCCGGCGATTCGGCCTGCGCAACGCCTCCCTTCTCTCTGGGAGAGGGCATGGTTGATGAGATCAAGGAAGCGACCTACGCCCTGGCCAGGGAGCTTAGGGTAATCGGGCTGATGAACATTCAGTATGCCGTAAAGGACGAGAAACTCTTCGTCCTCGAAGTAAACCCACGCGCATCACGGACCGTCCCATATGTCTCGAAGGCGACTGGAATATCCTGGGCGAAGGTGGCGACCAAGGTCATGCTCGGCCGCACGCTAAAGGACCTGGGGGTAACGGGAGAGGTTGAGATCAAGCACATCGCGGTGAAGGAAGCGGTGCTCCCCTTCAACCGATTCCTGGGGGTGGATACGGTGCTCGGCCCCGAGATGCGATCAACCGGCGAAGTGATGGGCATAGACAACGACCTGGGTATGGCCTATGCGAAGTCGCAGATGGCGGCCGGGTCCGGCCTACCAAGAACTGGCAATATTTTCGTCAGCGTGAAGGACAGCGACAAGCGAGACATAGTCCATATATCGCGCCGGCTCGCCGAACTCGGCTTCGATATCCTCGCCACTAAAGGTACCGCCGAGGTCTTAACGCGTAACGGAATCGATGTCAGGGTCCTCAACAAGATGCATGAGGGGCGGCCCCACGTTGTCGATTGCATGAAGAACCGGGAGATTCAGTTGATTATAAACACGCCATCGGGCAAACGGCCGCGAACCGACCAGCTCTCCATTCGCAGTTACGCGGTCCTTTATAACATCCCCGTGATCACAACGATGAGCGCAGCTCATGCCGCCCTTCACGGCATTGAATCAATCCTTGAACGAGGCATGGAAGTTAAACCGCTTCAGGATTGGCACAACCAAATCTAGCGGTTCATCTCCTCGAGGCGCTCGAGTATCTGCTCCGCCTTCTCAACGGCCTCCTCGTTGGCCATCTCCATTCTTTCCTCAAAAGTAAGGATAAGCTGCGACTTCAATTGCTCCGCAGGCGATTTGGTCCACTCGCCGTGTTCAAGGCAGACACTGCAGAATACGCTCTCGACGTCGCACTCGTCGCTTTCCTCGACGCAGGTCATCGCCGCGCCGCACAGCTGGCATTGATCCATGCTTGCTCACCTCCGGTAATAGACGTTCATCATCCAGCGATATTAGTATCTGCAGGAGGTGGCGGTATGAAACGTATTATTTGTTTTCCGGGTCGAGTTGCTTGCTCAATAAGAATGACGATTGTGTGCTGTAGCACTCGAGCATCAGGAAATAATCATCCCATTCGCTACCCTCGGGCAGGGTTTCAGCCCAGTAATAAAGGGTGTAAGAGCGGGTGCTGTTGGGAGGTACGATGGATTGGCTTCCCGGGGCCGCGCCACAATATGAAGAAGAGGAAAGAGGCTGGAAGATTCCGGCTTGGGCCTTATTTCCCAGCGGCCGGTCCTTCCTCGAAAGCACGATCTTGAGTTCTTGGGCGTTCAAAGCCAGATCATTTTTGCCGCCATTGGAGATATCCAATCCCAACAGAAGTTTTCTGGTCCCCTTATCTTGGATGATAGCGCAACTCTTAATCGTCGCATCGGCTTGATCTGCACTCACGAGTGCCCCCGCGACTCTCACATCATTATGATCGACGCCGGTGGTAACGAGATAGAGACAGCCGAAAATAAGGACCAACGGAAGAAGAAGCGCCACAAACATACGTCCCGAAAACATGAGTCCCACCTCCCGTCCTCATCGCCCCCCCGGAATGTGGGTTTTTGCTACCAGCAATTTGTGTCAATTGATTATACAACTTGCCATGGTTCATGTCCTTCTTGCCCTATATCATTGCGAGGTCTTCCGAAGCAATCTATAGATCCTGATTTCTGAATTATGCTTAAGAAGAATCGGCCATCTAGAGATTGCTTCGTCGCTTCGCTCCTCGCAATGACACTCGTACAATTGCCTCCATAGCCTCGGTAGTCTTAAGAAGAATCGGCCATCTAGAGATTGCTTCGTCGCTTCGCTCCTCGCAATGATGATCATTCAAGACCGGCATGGATTTGAACGTGTTGACCGCCCCTCGCGCGTCGTTTAATCTGCTTGTACGTCGGGAATAGTTTTTGGCAGCGGAGGGGACATGGAAGAAATACGCGTTCACGGCCGAGGAGGGATGGGAAACGTCACCGCGGCTGAACTACTCGCGGAAGCCGCTTTTGCCGATGGCAAGTACGCACAAGCCTTTCCCAGTTTCGGGGCGGAAAGGCAGGGTGCTCCGGTCGTCGCCTTCGTTAGAATCGACAACCGTCCGATCCGCCTCAGGCAGCAGATCTATGAACCGGGATACCTTATCATTCAGGATGCCGGGCTGATCTACTCCGGCGACGTCATGAAGGGCCTGAAACCGGGAGGCTCGGTTGTAGTCAATACGACATTACCTGGTGAGGAACTGCCGATCGACGCGGGTTACAAGATCTACACGGTTCCGGCACTGAAGGTGGCGATGGAAATTATTGGCAGGCCCATTTTTAACGTGGTGATGGTCGGTGCCTTTGCCTGCGCCACCGGCCTGGTTAAGCTGGATGCCGTGACGCAGGCCATAAGGGAGCGCTTTCCAGGTGAGTTGGGCGAAAA
>Ga0154740_145_pt13 | contig 16849 bp, 18 predicted proteins | sample Rifle2008BG16ft_FD_105748 | JGI IMG/M metagenome (GOLD analysis project Ga0154740, IMG submission 105748) | Candidatus Solincola sediminis RBG_16_55_12 | reverse complement strand
CTCGCCGGACACCAGTGCCTGAACAATCTGACGGTTATCATGGATAACAACGGCATGCAGATCGACGGTAATTGCTGCGATATCGTGAATCTCGGTGATCAGGCCGCTAAATGGCGGGCCTTTGATTGGGATGTGCAAGAGGTGGATGGCCATGATGTCGTCCAAATTTGCGAAGCCTTGGATAGCTGTGGTACGTCCAATCGTCCGAGCATTATTATAGCCCGCACGGTGAAGGGCAAAGGAGTCTCTTTCATGGAGAACAATGTCGATTTCCATGGCAAAGCTCCCACGCCCGAAGAAATGGAGAGGGCGCTTAAGGAGATCGAGCATTCTTGATGGCTGATAAAGGCACGAAGAATACCCGAGACGGTTACGGCGACGCCCTCTTAAAATTGGGCGAGCAGGACGAACGCATCGTTGTTCTCGACGCAGATCTCGCCAAATCGACCCAGACCGAGCGCTTCAAATTGAAGTGGCCCGACCGCTTTATCGATTGCGGAGTGGCGGAACAGAATCTCATGGCCGTGGCGGCGGGACTTGCAACTACGAATAAGATAGTCTTCGCTTCGACCTTCGCTATTTTTGCGACTGGTAGGGCTTATGACCAGGTGCGCAACACAATCTCCTATTCAAATCTCAATGTGAAAATCTGTGCGACTCACGGCGGAATAACGGTCGGAGAGGACGGCTCCTCGCATCAGGCGTTGGAGGACATAGCGCTGATGAGGGTGATTCCCCGCATGAAGGTGGTCGTGCCCGCCGATTACTATGAGACCCGGGAGGCTGTGAAGGTGCTGGCCTATATCGACGGCCCGGCTTATATCAGGCTAGGGCGCCCGAAAGTGCCGGTAATCTTCGATGATGATTACCGCTTCGAATTCGGCAAAGCCCGGATCATGCGTCCCGGCAGTGACGTGACCATTCTCGCCTGTGGCTTCTTATTACACCCCGCCCTCGAAGCCGCGGAGCAACTCGCTGCTGAAAGTATCGATGCCGAAGTCATTAACCTGCATACGATCAAACCCCTGGACAAGGAGGGAATCCTGGCATCTGTCGCGAAGACGGGAAAGGTGATTACCTGCGAGGAGCACAGCGTCTTCGGAGGGGTTGGAGGTGCGGTTGCCGAGCTCCTCGGCGAAGAAATGCCGGTACCGATGCGGATGATCGGTATCAGGGACAGCTTCGGGACGTCTGGCGGGGTGGAGGAGTTGGTGGAACATTTCGGCTTGGATTCCCGTCACATCGCGCAGACCGCCTGTAGCCTCTGCCGGTAGTTTTTTCTTGTATTCGTCCCGTATTTTTTTGGAGGCAAGACCGGGAAACGAGAGATCAAGGCAAGGAGATGATGTGCTGTGATCCGTTTGAGGAGGGTCACTAAAATCTACAAGGGTAACGTTTATGCCTTGGAGGATGCGACCGTCGATATTGAAAGAGGCGAGTTCGCCTTCCTGGTCGGCCCCTCGGGATCCGGGAAGACAACCTTTATCAAGCTTCTTATAAAAGAAGAAGAGCCGACGAGCGGGCAGATCTACATTGCAGATACCAATATCAACCAGATGCGCAAATGGAAGGTCCCTTATTTACGGCGCAAGATCGGGTGCGTCTTTCAGGATTTCAAATTGTTGCCCCACAAAACGGTTTTCCAGAATGTGGCATATGCGATGGAGGTTACCGGCAAGTCGCGGCGCATAACCGACCAGCAGGTGCCGGAGGTCTTGAAGCTGGTAGGTCTGGGCCACAAGCTGGATGCCTTCCCCGATGAGTTATCCGGCGGCGAGCAGCAGAGGGTAGCGATAGCGCGAGCCTTCATCAATCGGCCTCCGATCCTCCTTGCCGATGAGCCTACTGGAAATGTGGATCCTTCCCTGGGGGAGGGTATAGTCCGGCTACTGGAGAAAATCAATTCCAGCGGCACTACGGTTATCATGTCGACCCATGATAGATCAATCGTCAACACCTTCCGTAAGAGGGTCATAGCCATGGAAAACGGGCGCATAATCAGGGACCAGGATAGGGGTGTGTACGGCTATGAATAAAATTCGGTATTTCGCGGCCGAGACCTGGTCGTCTCTGCGCAAGAACCTGATTCTGGCCATCGCGGCGATAGCCGTTGTGGCCGTATCGCTGGGAATTTTGGCCCTGGTAGTCATGGGTTGGAACATGTTCAGCAACATGATCAAGAACGCCGAGCGCAAGGTGGGCGAGGTAGACATATACCTCTCGGACCTGACCATGGAATCCGAGCGCCAGGCCATCAACGATTACCTGGTTACCATACCCGAAGTCGATCCTCTCAAAGTTACGTACAAGGACAAAGCCACCGCCCTCGAGGAATTCAAGGAGCGCTTTAAAGATCAGCCGGAGTTATGGGAATATATAAACGAAAACCCACTTCCCAATTCTTTCCAATTGATAACCAAGGATCCCAAGGATGTGGGCATGGTGGTCGAGGAGATTCGCACCGAGGCGCCCTACCCGGAAAGGGTGGAGGATATAAAATCGGCCAGTTCGGCTATCGCCAAGCTGGAGAACATCTTCGACAAATTCCGCCAGATCGGCATCATCGGAGTAATAGCATTGGCCATAATAGCCATGATGCTCGTATCGGTGACCATTCAGGTGGCCATCTTCGCCCGACGGCGGGAAATAGGGATTATGAAGCTGGTCGGTGCCACCAACTGGTTTATCCGCTGGCCTTTCATTATGGAAGGCATCTCGGAAGGCTTGGTCGGTTCGATAATGGCCATCCTTGTGGCGCTGGCCGTGAAGGTGTGGATTCTGGATAAGCTCATCGATAACCTGCAGTTTCTACGTCTCTCCCTTTCCTCCGGATTGCTCGTTGTCCTTGTGCCTTGCATGCTGATCGGCGGGATCGTAATTGGAGCCCTGGGCAGCGCGTATGCCCTCGGGCGTTTCCTTGAAGTTTGAAACACTAAGCCTCCACTAAGGGACCAGGTCCCAATGGGGAGGGGGGACGCGAGAGACGTGGTGTTTGATGGACGAGAACATACCGGCCGGCGGGAAAAAGGCGACCGTCGAAAGAAAATATCAGATTCTGGCGGTAGTACTTTCCCTGCTTCTGGTTGCGTCCTGCTTCTTGATCCCCTATATCCTCAACCGCAGGAGTACTCCGTCATCAAACTCACAGACCGCCGCTTCCGTAACTTCGCAGGAGATCAACGACCTCGAGCGGTTGCTGCAATCAAGCGATTCCTATAACGAAGCCCAGCAGGTCGTTGAGGGGAATTACGTGGACATCGTTAAGGGCGATCAATTGCTCGAGGCCGGAGCCAGGGGTATTCGGAGGCTGTCCCGCCAGGGTGCCGACCAGGAAGCCCTCGAGGATCGCGGCATAACGGCAATGTTGGGCTCGCTTTACGACCCGTTCTCTTCTTTCATGACTCTGCAAGAGGTGGAGGCGCTCGACACCTCCCTCTCGGGACATGTATCGGGAATCGGGGCGGTGATGCAAGGCGTGAAGGACGAGGTCAGGGTTCACCAGACCCTGGAGGGAAGTCCGGCTCGGGCGGCCGGGTTGAAGGAGGGGGACATCGTCAGGGAAGTTGACGGCAAGGATGTGAGCGAAATGGAGCTGACCGAGGTCGTCGCCCTGATCCGGGGGCCAAAAGGAACCGCTGTGCGGGTTGGCATTATGAGGCCCGGCGAAAACGATCTTATCTACTTTGATATTGTTCGTCAGGATATCGAGATACCGGTGACCGGGGAGGTCAAGGAAGGAAACATTGGCTACGTAGCCCTGACCGATTGGAGCCAGAATGTCGACCAGAAGATATCAGATGCTTTGAATGATCTGCGCTCGAAAGGCGTTAAATCGCTGATCATCGACCTCCGGGGAAACGGAGGCGGTTATATGGAGCCGGCGGTCGCAGCGGCCGATTTCTTCCTCGCGGAGGGAACTATTGTCTCCTCCAAAGGTCGGATTGCCGGCACTACCCGAGATTATGAGGCGGAACCCGGCATTGAGTGGGACGGCCCTGTCGTCCTTCTCGTCGATCGGGGCTCAGCCAGTTCCTCGGAGATTTTCGCCAGCGCACTGCATGACAATGAGCGCTGCATATTAGTGGGAGAGACAACTTTTGGCAAGGGTTCCGTACAGAAGCTCTTCCGGCAAGAAGACGGCTCGGCTGTTCGCCTTACCGTTGCGCGATATTACACCCCTTCCGGTCAAAACATAAGCGATGAAGGGATCATGCCCGACGTAGTGGTGCGCAACCCAGTCGCCGGAGAGCAGGACCTGCAACTGGAAAAAGCCCTCGAACTAGCCAAATCTTCCTGACCCTACACATTGGGGACGGGTACGTTTGTTAAGGGGTTAACAAACGTACCCGTCCCCAATGTGTAGGGGGGTGGTGGAGGCGGGGGGAGTCGAACCCCCGTCCAAGAATCCGATTAAGTGGGCTCTACGAGCGTATTCGCCGCCTTAATTTCACTTCCGGCGCGACCGGCGACAGACTCGCCGCAAGCTATCCCGTTAGATTTCCCTCAGCCGTTACGGGAGTCAGGCTTTGGTGATCCCGCTGCATGACGCCCCTTCCCCGGTCGCGGGCTTCCCGGAGAGGGACGGGTCCGCCTTTAAGCGGCCAGTGCTAACTGAGTGTCAGCGTTTGTTTATTTTCCCGATTGCTGTCGAGGTTCGGGCCCTCGGCTCGCTCCGCGCGTTAATCACAGATTCCTGTCGAAGCCGTTTCGCCCCCAAAAATTTTCAAAGACCAAAGTCGCAACCCTACACAAAGGTGTCAGGCACCTTTGCGTAGGTTCGTTAGAATACCCTGCTTTCAAACCCTAGATTATTGTACTACGAACGGGGCCTTCTGCTGGCGGATTTTATCATTCTCTCCATGTCACGCCGGGTTTCCCGCTCCATTATATCCCGGCGGCGGTCGCCCTTTTGCTTTCCCCGCCCAAGGCCCAGTTCGACCTTTATCTTCCCCTTGTCATTAAGGTACATACGGAGTGGCACAAGTGTATATCCGCGCTCGGCCACCTTTCCCTGCAGTCTTCGTATCTCGTCCTTGTGCATAAGCAGCTTTCGGGCCCTCAATGGCTCGTGATTGAAATAGCTGCCATGGCTATAGGGGGCGATATGAACATTTTCGAGGAAGATTTCGTTGTTCTTCACCCTGGCAAAGCTGTCCCTTAGCGAGGCCTTGCCCTCACGAATGGATTTTACCTCGCTCCCCAGCAGGGCGATTCCCGCCTCGTATTTCTCCTCTATGCTGTAGTCGTATCGCGCCTTTCGGTTTTCGGCCAACATTTTTATTCGTGCCATATTATCTCTCTCGTTAAGTCTCGTCCCTTTGCCCCATGACTATCATACCTGGATGCCAGCCGGGGTAGAACCGTAGCTCTTGAGGCTATAATCCTAGAAGTACCATGAAAAACGGCAGGCATTAGATTTGAGGATAAATAAAAAAAGACAAGTCGAAGCTCGTAAGCATGGGAGACAATCTTTTCAAGATGAAATCCTTCGGATCGAATATCTATCTCATCAACGAGGATGGTCCCACGCTTATCGATGCCGGCTTTCCCGTTGATCTTCCCCAGAGGTTCAGATCCTTGATTGTGGAGGATAAGATCTGGCCGCTAGCGGGCGAACTGCCGATCCCGGCCGGCAATTGATACATAGACTGGCGCAAGCACCAATTGCCCTTATGCTAAAATTGAACATTCGATAGGTGTAAGAAGGCGACAGGCCGGAGGAGGCAAGCACGTTGAACGATGCTCCCATAGGCATGTTCGACTCGGGAATAGGCGGGCTCACCGTAATGAAAGCGGTAATGAGGCGGCTTCCGGCAGAATCCATCTACTATTTCGGGGATAACGCCAGAGGTCCGTACGGACCGCGCAACCTCCCTGAAATCCGTGACTTCAGCCTGGAGATAGCCTCGTTTCTCGAAGCCATGGGCGTCAAATTGATCGTAATCGCCTGCAACTCCGCCACCTCCGCCGGCTTGCTGGAGGTGCAGCGCAAATGCCAGGTCCCGGTCTTGGGGGTCGTGGAACCGGGCGCGAGGGGCGCCGTACAGGCAACGCTCAATCGGCGGATAGGAGTAATCGGCACAATCGCTACCATCAAGAGCCGCGCCTATTTAAAAGCGATACGCGCGCTCGACGCGGGAGCCAGTATTCATTCAAGGGCTTGCCCGAGTCTGGTTGGATTCGTGGAGAGGGGCGAGGTGGGAGGAACCGACATCGAGGAAGAAGTGAGACGCTATCTGCGGCCCCTGCTCAAGAGGCGGATCGATACCATGGTCCTCGGTTGCACGCATTACCCGCTGATACACGAAGTAATAGCGGACGCCATGGGCGACAGCGTCAATGTCATAAGTTCGGATGAGGAGATAGCCCGCGAGGTGGAGGAGAACCTCAGCCGGCGCGGTTACCTTCGTTCGCCGCATAAGACACCGTCCTACAGATTCATGTGTTCGGGGAGTGTCGAACAGGCCATCCGGCTGGGCCGGTTGTTCTTGGGGCCGGAGGTCGAGCGGGTAGAAAAAGTGGACCTTCCTCTACCGGGAGTCCCGGCATGATTCTCACCGTTCTCGGTTGTTCCGGAACCTATCCGCGTCCCGGTGGGGCCTGCAACGGGTTTCTGATCCAGGAAGGGGAAACCAATCTGGTCATCGATTTCGGTAACGGCTGCATGTCCAATCTCCTGAAACAGGTAGAATATACCAATCTGGCCGGCATTGTCATAACACATATGCATATAGATCACTTCGGCGACCTCTACCCCCTCTTTTATGCCCTGCGCTTTTTCCCCGGTGAACCCTGGGGCCTGCAGGTTCTGATGCCCGGAGGTGGGCTGGAGGAGATGGGATGCATTCTCGGCGCGGACTCGCGGGAATATGTTCCGAGAGTTTTTTCCGAAACGCCCATAGTCAAAGGAAATATCTACCAGGTAGGGGATATGAAGATTATCTTTCATCCCACCAGGCATCCGGTAGAGGGCTACAGCGTTCGCATTGAAGGCAAAAACTGGATAGTGGCATATTCGTCAGATACGAAACCCTGCCCGGGTCTGGCCGAAGCCGCCGATAGCGCCGATCTCTTTATATGCGAGGCCACTTTCCCCGTCTCTTACACCAAAGAGGCTTCTTTCGGCCACATGACTTCTGCACAGGCCGCGAAGGCGGCGACGGATGCGGGAGCAAAATCACTTCTTCTCACCCATATCTGGCCAACCTTTGATCCCCGGGATATCCTCAGTGAAGTAAACGAGACTTATGAGGGAGAAGCAATCCTCGCTTATGAGGGATTGCAGCTTAAGCTTGGAGGTAGATGAGATGAACCGTTTGGACGGCAGGAAGCCGGAAGTCTTGAGGCCGGCCAGCATTTGCCGGGGCTATAATATGTACGCCGAAGGGTCGGCGCTGATGGAAATGGGCAAGACCCGGGTCGTATGTACGGCCAGCCTGGAGTACAAACTGCCGCAGTTTCTAAGGGGTTCGGGACGGGGCTGGGTCACGGCCGAGTACGGCATGCTGCCGCGTTCGACCAAGGAGAGGATGAACCGGGAAGCCTCAATGGGCAGGCCCGGAGGGCGGACGCTCGAGATACAACGGCTGATCGGCCGTTCGCTCAGGGCGGTGACCGATATGTCGGCCCTGGGCGAATATACAATCTGGGTGGACTGCGATGTCATCCAGGCTGATGGAGGGACGAGAACGGCGGCTATAAATGGCGCCTACGTGGCACTCTACGATGCCCTGCGGAAGCTCGTGGCGGATAAGAAGTTGCAGGAAGTCCCGCTCACCGATTTCGTCGCGGCCATAAGTATAGGCATTATTGACGGCAAGCCCATGCTCGATCTCGATTTCGAGGAGGACGTCCGGGCCGAAGTCGATATGAATGTCGTGATGACCGGATCCGGTAATCTGGTGGAAATTCAGGGGACCGCCGAAAAGAGATGTTTCGAGCGTAGCGAGTTGGACAGGATACTCGATCTCGCGCAGAGTGGGATCGAAGAGATAGTCGCCTTGCAGAGAAAATGCATAATGAGCGAAGAAACAACGCCGGTGCATTGCGAGGGCCTTTGAACCGCGCCCGCATCGTGCTCGCCACCCTCAACCGCGGGAAAGTCCTTGAGATAGAGCGCTTGCTCTCCGGCCTTGCCGTTGAGCTGTTGACTCGTGAAGATTTCGAGACCTGGCCGGATATGGAGGAGACGGGTGCCACCTTCGAGGAGAACGCCCGGCAAAAAGCCTGCACCCTGGCTGATTGGTCGCGGGTGGCGGCCCTGGCTGACGACTCCGGCCTCGAAGTTGACGCTCTGGGAGGACGACCCGGCGTCAGGAGTTCGCGCTATGCCGGCGAGGAAGGAGACTCCCAAGCAAACATGGCGCTGCTCTTCGAGGAGTTGAAGGAAATACCGGATGACAAAAGGCAGGCTCGCTTCGTGTGTGTTATTTCGCTCTGCAGTCCCGATGGAAAACGGCTCGAGATAAGGGAGACCTGCGAAGGGAGAATAACCACCGAACAAAGGGGCGCCTCAGGTTTCGGCTACGACCCGGTCTTCGTCCCCGAAGGAATGGACAGGACCATGGCCCAACTTTCGCTGGAGGAAAAAAACGCGATAAGCCATCGCGGAAAGGCGCTAAGGCGACTGCGAAGCCTCCTGGAAAAAGGAGAGCCGGCCTGGCTCTTCGTTTGAGCTCTTCAGTAAATCCAGTTCGCCTGAAAGTCTCCTGAATTTCATTCAACGATTCTCAGGTGCGTGAGAAAAGTAGATGGAGCGGGAGACGGGGATCGAACCCGCGACACCAAGCTTGGAAGGCTTGTACTCTACCAACTGAGCTACTCCCGCCCGCTGACAGCAATATTTTAGCACAAACACTGTCCGCTTCTGATCGAACCTTGGTATATAATCTTGCCGTCGGGGTGTAGCGCAGCTTGGTTTAGCGCGCATGCTTTGGGAGCATGAGGTCGGCGGTTCAAATCCGCCCACCCCGACCACTCTCTATGTAAAGTGAAGGTACCCCCGTACAAAGGGGTACCTTTGTATTATTTATGGGGTCGCACTGTGGACGACATCAGAACCAGGCTGATGGATACGGAAGACGGTGTCTATATACCTAAAGTATGTCTTGCCAGCTGAAAGGGCCAATGGTTTAGATTTCGAAACGCCTAGAGCCACCACCTGTATTAGGAGATACACCCAGGGAATTGCCATCTGTACCAGGAGGCTCAAATGCCTTCTATGGAAGAGACAAAGGGAATCCCTGCCACATTTCTATAAGCATCTTGGTCCGTTTCCATAGGCTATAATGTTTTTAAGACAGCAAATCCTTCGAAGGAGGTACGACATGAAGAAGGGACTGACGCTACTCGTTCTACTCGCCCTGATGGTTTTTCTCTTCGCAACAGTTGGGTGCGGGGAGAAAAAGACCACTACTTCCACGCCGGAGGGAGATGTGACGGTGTCCGAAGATGACGACTCTGGTTCAGAAACGGTTACTGGTGATGATGGAGACACGACGTATAAGGCCGACGACAAGGCTCCGTCCGAAGACGACCTGGGTTCTCCCATTTACCCAGGTGCCAAGTATGTGGAGGGTAGTGGCGGAACCGTAACCACAGCAACTGATGGGGAAACATCTACTATGTCCAGCGGCGAGTTCACGACCACTGACAGCTACGCTAAAGTGGTGGAATGGTATATCGGTAAGCTCGGCACTCCTTACGTCGCCGATAATGTTGATGCCATCTGGATGCCTGATGGTTCACACGGAGGATACGACGCCAGCACCGTCCAAGTGACGGCAGGAGACGGCAAGGTGACGATTACCATCGCAAACCTCGGGTTGTAGTTACGCCCTGCAGTAGTCAAAGAAGATGCTGATAGCAAACATAGAACAAGCAAGGCCTTCTGACCTTGCTTGCTATGCTTGGGGTGAGAGACGGGACTTGAACCCGCGACCTCCGGGGCCACAACCCGGTGCTCTGCCAGCTGAGCTACTCCCACCATGATCTTTCTGGCACGCCTGGGAGGACTCGAACCTCCAACCTGCGGATTAGAAGTCCGCTGCTCTATCCTTTGAGCTACAGGCGCATGTATACGCCGAATTATAGCATGGGCCTGGGGCTTTGTTGCGATGCTTCTGACCCTGTAGTAGCATTATGTGCGTTCTGTCGAGAAGGGAGAAATGGGCGAGAGTGGCGGAATTGGCAGACGCGCTGGGTTTAGGACCCAGTGGTTTTACCGTGGGGGTTCGAATCCCCCCTCTCGCACCAGAATATTCCTGTACCCGCCGATTATAAGTGCGGCTTTTTTGGGTTGAATTCATTAATTGGAAGGAGTTCGAGAGGTGGCTTTGAAAGCTGAGCTGGAGGAACTGGAGCCAAACAAGGTGACAGTTAAAGTCGAGGTGCCGGCCGAGGACATAAAGAAGGCTATTGACCGCGCCTTTCGTGATTTGTCCCGTGAGGTGGCGATACCGGGATTCCGCAAGGGGAAAGTGCCCCGGCGCGTCTTACAAGCCCGCTTGGGGATGGAACCGATCTACGAAGAGGTCAAGCAGTCAAACCTGCCCGATTACTATGCCGAGGCGCTCAAGCAGTTGGGGGTCGAACCCATTGCGGAGCCCGAGATCGAATTGGACGAGATCGAAATCGAAGAGGGAAAACCGCTTCTCTTTAATGCGATTGTGGAAATAAAACCCAGGGTAGAAGTGGAAAACTATAAGGGAATCGAAGTCGAGAAGCCGAACACGGAGGTCACCGAGGAGGATATCAAAAGGGTTATCGATGCTACGAGAGACAAGTTCGCGACCCTGGAGGTGGCATCGGGAAAGACATTGGGCGAGGGCGACTATGCGTTGATCGATTTTGAGGGTTCAGTCAATGATCAACCCTTCGAAGGCAGCTCAGGCAAGGACTTCATGCTCGAGGTAGGAAGCCAGGAAATCTGGCCCGAGTTCAATAAAGAGCTCACCGGGAAGCGTAAAGGTGACATCCTGGATGTCAAGGTCAAGATGCCGGAACAATATCCGGTCGAGGGCATGGCGGGGCAGACCGCGTCCTTCAAGGTGATCGTGAAGGAAGTAAAGGTGAAGAAGCTGCCCGAAGCCGATGACGGTTTCGCCAAGGAAGCCAGCAAGTTCGATACGCTCGATGAATTGAAGGAGGATGTCAGGACCAGGCTCGAGGAAGCAAAAAAATCCCAGGCCGAGGAATCCGTCCGTATGCAAGTTCTGGAAAAACTTGCCAAAGAGCTGGACGTCCAGATACCGCACCGCATGCTTCACGACTATGCCCATCAGAAGGAGCATGAGCTGGAAGCCCGCTTGGCGGGTAGGGGCATTTCCATCGACAGTTACTTAAAAGCGATGGACTACACCGAGAAACGTATGGAGGAGGAATTCGAGGAGGAAGCCGAACGGCTCATCCGCAACGAACTCGTGCTCGAATCGGTGATCCGATCCGAAAGCATCGAAGTCAACGACAAAGAGATAAAAGAAGAGATCGAGCGGTTGAGTGCAATGCTGGGCATTAAGCCCGAGGACTATCGGGCTGCTCTTGATAAGCGTGGAAGCATGGAGGAATTCCGGGAGGAATTGAAACAGCAGAAGGCGCTCAAGTTTTTGGGCGAGCATGCCGTATTTGCCGGTGAAGGCGGAAATATTGCCGCGGGCGAAGCGGAGGCGGAGCCGGAAAAAGCCGAAAAAGAAGAAGCGCAAGAGCCCGAGGAAGCCGGCAAAAATCCTGAAGCGGATTAGCGACAACAATCATCCGGGAATCTCTACAAGAAATATATAATCCGGGGAAGAATAATATCGACTAGAAAAGGATGATGTCTATATGGCGACAAGCCTGATCCCAATTGTTATCGAACAGACAAACCGCGGCGAGAGATCCTTCGATATCTACTCCCGGCTCTTAAAGGACAGGATTATCTTCTTGGGCACCGAGATCGACGACCATGTGGCCAATCTGATTATGGCCCAGCTGCTGCACCTCGATTCCGAAGATCCGGAGAAGGATATCCATCTCTATATAAACAGTCCGGGCGGTGTCGTTACGTCGACTCTGGCCATCTACGACACCATGCAGTACGTAAAGTCCGATGTCTCTACCATCTGCATCGGACAGGCTGCTTCGGGGGCAGCCATTCTTCTGACGGCCGGTGCGCCTGGAAAGCGCTTCGCACTGCCCCATTCCCGCGTGCTGTTGCATCAGCCGGCGGGCGGCGCTCAAGGACAGGCGGTCGATATCGATCTACACGCCAAGGAAATACTGCGCCTGCGCGAACTTCTCGACCAAATCCTTTCCAATCACACCGGACAATCGCTGGAGAAAATAAGGAACGATACCGATCGGGACTTCATACTCACCGCCGCTGACGCAAAGGATTACGGCTTAATCGATGCGGTGATAGAAAGGACCGAAGAGGAACTGTCGATAAAGAAATAAACAACCGGAGGTTTTAAAGTAATGGCGAAGTTTGGAGAGGGAGGAGACCTGCTTAAGTGCTCCTTCTGCGGAAAGAGCCAGAGGCAGGTTAAAAAACTCATAGCGGGGCCGGGCGTCTACATCTGCGACGAATGCATCGATCTCTGCAATGAAATCATCGAGGAGGAGCTCTCCGAAACTCCGGAACTGCGCCTCGAGGAACTGCCGAAGCCGAGTGAGATATATGACTTCCTTAATGATTACGTGATAGGCCAGGATAAGGCGAAGAAGATCCTGTCGGTGGCCGTCTACAATCACTACAAACGCATCCAGGTAGGCGCTTATTCCGACGATGATGTTGAATTGCAGAAGAGTAACATCATCCTCCTGGGCCCGACCGGTTGCGGTAAGACTCTTCTGGCCCAGACACTCGCGCGGGTGCTGAACGTACCATTTTGCATCGCGGACGCCACGACGCTTACCGAAGCCGGGTACGTGGGCGAAGATGTCGAGAATATCCTCCTAAAGCTCATCCAGGCGGCAGATTATGATGTGAAAAGAGCGGAGACGGGAATCATCTACATCGATGAGATCGATAAGATAGCGCGCAAGTCGGAAAATCCTTCCATTACCAGGGACGTCTCCGGCGAGGGCGTGCAGCAGGCCTTGCTCAAAATACTGGAGGGAACGGTAGCGAGCGTTCCGCCGCAGGGCGGCCGCAAGCACCCGCACCAGGAATTCATCCAGATTGACACAACCAACGTTCTCTTCATATGCGGCGGCGCTTTCTCCGGCCTGGAGAAGATAGTCGAGGGCCGGACGGGCACCAAGGGCGTCGGCTTCGGCGCCGATGTGAGGCGGCCGGAAGATAAGGACATCGGGGAGATACTGGACCAGGTTATGCCCGAGGACTTACTGAAATACGGCCTGATACCCGAGTTCGTAGGCCGTTTGCCGGTCATCGCCGCCTTCAACGGCCTCACCGAGGCTGATCTGGTGCGTATCCTTACCGAGCCTAAGAATGCCCTGGTTAAGCAGTACAAGAAATTCTTCGAATTCGACGGCGTCGAGTTGCGCTTCACGGACGGCGCGCTAAGGTCGATCGCCAGCAAGGCCACCAAGCGGACCACCGGAGCCAGGGGACTTCGCGCTATCATGGAGGAGAGTCTCCTCGATGTGATGTACGAACTGCCGTCGCGCAACGATATAATCCGCTGCGTGGTTACCAAAGACACCGTGGAAAAAGGCCAGGAACCGACGCTTGTCACCTCGGGAGCCGAGTACAAGGACGAAGAATCGGCCTAGTTGGTGCCGTGTCTTTAATCTTGACATTCGGACGTTGCTTTTGCCTGCCTGTCTTCGAGTGATGTCAAGATTCAAGATACGGCACCTCCAAGAAAAACGCTGCGCTGATCAAATACCTCATCGTTGATTGAGTACATGATCCAACGGCCCTGCTTTCTGCTCCTGATCAGGCCGGCATTCTGCAGCAAGAAGAGGTGGTGAGAGACGGTTGATTGCGGTTTCCCCAGGGCCTCGACGATCTCGCAGACGCAAAGCTCGCCCCCCTGCAGGTAGGCCAGTATCTTCAACCGGGTTTCGTCTGAAAGGGCTTTGTGTGTATCGGCCGCTGCGGCCAGCGCTTGTTCATCGATGTCTGGGAGATGGAGTAACCGGTCGCCTGGGCACTCGGTGTCTGTTCCCTCATTCACCCCGCAAGGATTGCCTATCATAATAAGAAATTATACTCCTTGACACTGCATTCGATTCTCGACATTATTATAACGATATATTTAGTTACGTCAATATTATGAGGATCAAGGAGAGGCTAATGGGCTACCAGCCAGACGAAAAAAAAGACCTCCCAATCCCCCAGTGCATCGATGGGACCATCGCTCCGAAATCCGCCGAGGAGGCATGCGAGATGGCAACGGGGGAAGAGAAGCACTTGAGCATCTTCGATCGCTATCTCTCGATATGGGTCATTCTCTGCATAGCCATAGGCACAGTTATCGGATACTACCTGCCGTCCACGGCCAATGCTTTGGAAAAGGCGACCTATGCCCAGGTTTCACTTCCTATCGCCGTGCTCATCTGGATGATGATCTACCCCATGATGTTAAAGATCGACTTTGCAAGTATCCTGCAGGCGGGAAAGAAGCCGAAGGGCGTCATCGTTACCACTACCTCCAACTGGCTGGTGAAACCGTTCACCATGTACGCTTTTGCGAGCCTCTTCCTGCTGGTCATCTTCCGCGCCTGGATCCCCTATGATCTGGGAAAGGAATACCTCGCCGGCGCCATCCTCCTGGGCGCCGCTCCCTGCACGGCCATGGTCTTCGTCTGGAGCTATCTCTCCAACGGCGATCCCGCCTATACATTGATTCAGGTCGCGATCAATGATGCCATCATCCTCTTCGCCTACGCTCCCATCGTCGTTTTCCTGATGGGGGTCTCCGGTATCAGCATCCCCTGGGATACGGTCATCCTCTCGGTGGTGCTCTTCGTGGTCATCCCCCTGTTCTTCGGGTATGTATCCCGCAAGGTCCTTATCAAACGCAAGGGCGCGGACTGGTTCGAGAACGTGTTTTTAAAAAAGCTGAGTAATGTAACGGTGGTGAGCCTGCTGCTTACCCTGATCATCATCTTTATCTATCAGGGCAAGACCATCGTCGAGAACCCTCTGCATATCCTTCTGATCGCCATACCTCTGACCATCCAGACCTACTTCATCTTCGCCTTCAGCTACGGCTGGGCCTGGCTCTGGAGAATCAACTTCGAGGTTGCAGCTCCGGCCGGGTTCGTGGCCGCGTCCAACTTCTTCGAGCTTGCGGTAGCCGTGGCCATCTCCCTGTTCGGCCTCAAGTCGGGAGCCGCGCTCGCCACCGTGGTGGGCGTCCTGGAGGAGGTGCCCATCATGCTCTCCCTGGTGTGGATAGCCAAGAAAACCAAGGGCTGGATCGACAGGCGCTACGAGGGAGCACCAGTCAGATAACGGTCTTAATGAGAATGACCACGTAATATATACCAACGCCCATGAATACGAGCGCCGCGAATATGCGCATGTATCTCTCGAATTTTTGCACCTTTTCGACGTGCTTCGCCCACTGCTCGACACCGAAGGCGATGAGGAGTGCGATGACCAGGACCGGCAGTCCGGTACCGACGGCATAAGTAGCCGTCAGATAAATTCCTCCTCCGGGCACGCTGATGGCAAGGGGGATTAACATGCCGAAGAAAAGGATGGCGCTGTAGGGGCAGAAGGAGAGCGCAAAGAGGGCGCCGAGAAGAAAGGAGCCCAGCAACCCCTTGCCGGAAAGGCGTTGCCCGAGCCTGGATGCGAGACCGCCCCTGAAAATATGCAGCTTTATTACATCGAGCATGACCAGGGCGACAAGGATGAGGAGAGGCCCGAGATAATACACGGACGAGTTGCGCAGGAACCCCGAGACGTTAACCACGTTGATTCCAAGATATACCAGCCCCAGTCCCAGAATAACGTAAGTGAAGACCCTTCCCGCCGTATATAAGATGCCCGATAACGCTGTTTGCCTTCGGTCCTCGATGCTCTTCGATATGTAGGCGACGGCCGCTATATTCGTCGCCAGGGGACAGGGCGACACCGCGGTAATCAGGCCCAGCGCCAGGGCGGCAAGCAGCGGTATGCCGGCAAAGGGATAGCCGGGGCTCGAGGAGGCTGGTGAGGTTTCGTCAAACGCCCCATCTATCTCGGCCTGTATGTAGGAAACACAGCCTTCTCTGTCTTCCCACAAGAACCACACCTTCTGCAGCTCGCGGAAGTCCTCCTCCCCATCCCTTCTAGTAACGAGGAAAAGCGAAGATCCTACTACCCCGTATTCCTCGACCTTATCCCGGTTGGCGGAATCATCGATACCGAGCCTGGTGTAGGGCACGCCCTCCATTCCGTTGTTTTCGTAGGTGGCGGCGGCCTCCGACGCATAGGAGTCAACCTGTTCGCAGGAGAGACAACGAAAGCGCGGGTAAAAGTAGATGAGCTCGACCTCGGTGTCATCGGTAGAGGAGAAGGCCTTATCACCGCTTAGAAAGGTCAGGAGAAGGGCGGCGAATACCAGAAAGATACAGGCATAAAGCACAAGGCGGCGGTTCGAGCCTTCCCTCATGAGCCTCTCCCACCGTCGCCTATCTGTTCGCTATCAAATTGTTGAGGATTTCCTTGAGCGAGGCCGCCTGGATGACGCCCTCACGCCCCTCCCTCACCTGGCCTTTTGCGTCGATGAAGAAGGTCGTCGGAATAATTTCTATCTGGTACTGGTAGCAAAGGTTTTGCTCGGAGCGGTCGTAAACATCGACGATAATGAATTCCACCTTGCCGTCATATTCCGGCTCAACTATCTTGATCTGTTTTTCTATCTCTATACAGGGATAGCATTGCGTGGAATGGAAATTGAGAAGCACC
>Ga0154740_137_pt5 | contig 21501 bp, 19 predicted proteins | sample Rifle2008BG16ft_FD_105748 | JGI IMG/M metagenome (GOLD analysis project Ga0154740, IMG submission 105748) | Candidatus Solincola sediminis RBG_16_55_12 | reverse complement strand
TCTGTAAACCCGGCTTCACAAGTCGTTAATCGTGGTGCCGATGCTTCCATAAACATAACACCGGATGGCGGCTACCACATTGAAACCATAACTGACAACGGCGTCCCACAAGCCATTACCAACCCGTACGAAATAACCGACGTCCAAGAAAACCACAACGTAATCGTCACATTCGCGATTAATACTTTCACAATAAATGCCACGGCAGGTCCGAACGGCACGGTTAATCCACCTTCACAAGAGGTAGATTATGGAAGCGCCGCCCAAATAGACATAAATCCGGATATCGGATACCACATTGCCACCATTACAGATAACGGTGTCTCTCAATCAATAAACAACCCCTACGTCATCAGCAACGTCCAAGCCGCCCACATCATAGTCGTTGACTTCGCAATTGATACTTACACGATAAATGCCGCGGCCGAACCACCAGGCGCAGGCACAATCGTGGGAGAGGGGACATATGACTACGGCGATACCGTCGATCTGGTAGCCTCGCCATCGGCCGGTTACCATTTCGTGAATTGGACTGAGGGAGGGGTGGAAGTATCTACCAATCCCGCCTATTCTTTCACAGCCGAGGCAAACAGGTCCTTAACAGCCAACTTCGACCTTGATACCTTCACCATCACCGCTTCGGTCTCGGGCGGACACGGTACCGTCGATCCCGATTCGCAAGTAGTAGATTACGGCACGAGCGCATCAGCAAATATCACGCCGGACCTCGGATACCATATCGCAAGCATTACCGATAATGGCAGCCCGCAGACCATAGCCGATCCCTATGTCATTGCCAACGTACAAGAAGACCATGACATAATCGTTACTTTCGCCATCGATACCTTCACCATAACGGCTTCTGTGGCACAGGGAAGCGGTTCGGTGGATCCGGCATCGCAAGTGGTAGAATATGGCAGCAGCGCTCAGATAGACATGATACCTGATGCCGGATACCATATCTCGGCAGTAGTCGATAACGGAACGCCGCAGGTCATCATCAATCCCTACGTAATTAATAACATAACGGCGGATCACACCATTTCAGTTTCCTTCTCCCTGCCCACCTTTAATGTGAATGCAGCGGTCGAGGGAGGCCACGGAACCGTGAATCCCGCATCACAAGCGGTCCAGGAAGGGACAACAGCGGCCGTCGACATCACGTCCGACGCCCATTACCATATAGCTTCCATAATCGATAACGGCATCGCTAAACCAATAACCGATCACTATACAATCGCCTCAATCTCGGAAGACCACGACGTCATAGTAACCTTCGCCATCGGCACGCATATTATTATGGCTTCGGCGGGAACCGACGGCTCCATCTCGCCTTCCGGCCAGGTGAGTGTGAACGACGGCGATACTCTCACCTTCACAATCACTCCTAATAATGGATTTGCGATTCAGAACGTTTGGGTGGATGGCGCAAACGCCGGCCCCGTCTCCAGTTACACCTTCCATGACATCAGTAACGATCACATTATCGCGGCTTATTTCGAGCCAGCTACCCACGCCTATACCGTGACCGCAACCGTTTCGGGAGGACATGGACAAGTGATTGCGCCGTCAGGGCCGATCAAACCCGGAGACACCGTCACAATCGAATGCGTGCCCGATACGGGATATCGGGTGGGAACCATTACCGATAACGGCGTTCCCAGGCCGGCGTCCAATCCATACGTAATAACCGACGTCCAGGAAAAACACACAATTGTGGTCACCTTTGCAGAAATCGCTTTCTACTTCGCCGAAGGTTACACGGGCTCGGGCTTCCAGGAATACCTGTGTCTCGGGCAGCCCGGTGATACTCCATTGGATGTCCAGGTTACATATCTCTTCTCCGGTGAGCCTTCCATCGAGAAGACTTACACCGTGCCCGCCTCTTCGCGAATCACGATCAATGTTAACGCGGAAGTGGGAGAAGGGAAGCAGGTGTCCATTAAATGCAAGGCGGATTATCCCTTCGTATCCGAGCGTCCCATGTACTTCTCTTATACCGGAGGGGGATCGGCATGGACCGGAGGGGATGACGCGGTAGGCGCCACGTTGCCCTCGACTACCTGGTACTTCGCCGAAGGGTATACCGGAACGGGATTCGATGAATGGATTTGCGTTCTCAATCCGGGCGACACCGCTGCGACCCTGAACTTCTATTTCCAGACTCAGGAGGAGGGCGAGAAAAGGGTAAACGGAATCTCCGTCGCTCCACACTCTCGAGGCAGCTTCAAGGTAAACGATCTCCTCGGTGGCAGGAGCTATCAGACCTCTCTCAAGCTCGAATCGAGCCAGCCTGTTGTGGCTGAACGGCCTATGTATTTCAGCTACCAAGGTACCAATTCCTGGAATTGGACCGGAGGCCACTGCGTGATGGGAGTCTCCGCCCTCAGCCGCGATTACTATCTGCCGGAAGGGACCACGCGGTCGAGCTTCGAGGAATGGCTGACCATCCAGAACCCGAACGACAGTCCTATCCTTGTTAGGGCGACTTACCTCCTGGCATCGGGTGGCCCGGTCGAGAAAGAGTACATAATAAATCCGGCCCAGAGGTTTACGGTTTACGTCCCCGCCGAAGTCGGTCCGAATCAGGATGTCTCGGTCCATCTCAGCTCGGCCGATGATTTCCTCGCCGAGCGGCCGATGTACTTCAACTACCAAGGTATGGGCGGATGGGGATGGACCGGAGGCCATTGTGTAATCGGCGCTACCGGTTACGGTCAAGAGTGGTTCTTCGCCGAGGGTTATACCGGGTCCGGCTTTGAGGAATGGATTTGTATACAGAATCCGGGAGCGCAAACCGCAAACGTGACCATAACATACTATCCTGAAGGCGGAACTGCTCCTATAACCACGCACCATATGGTTTCCGGTAATTCCCGGTACACCGTTCTCGTCAACCGCGATGCCGGGCCGAACAAGGCGGTGTCCGCACGGGTTTCCTCCGATCTGCCGATCATATGCGAGCGGCCGATGTACTTCATCTTCAATGGAGTATGGACCGGCGGCCACGACGTGGTCGGCTATCAACCGTAACCCCTTTCTACGTTTTTTAACCTCCTAAAGCCCTTTGTCGATGTATCATTGAGTCAGATTATGCGGGGATAGGCGGGGACGGAAAAATGGATAGGCATAAAGTAATTATCGTAGGAGGTGGTCCGGCCGGGGCGATGACGGCCCTCGCCTTGACACACTTTCGGCCGGAACTAGCCGCCGAAATATTACTGCTCGAAGCGCGCTCGTTTCCCAGGGAAAAGATTTGCGGCGGTGGTGTCAGCGGCAGGGTGGTTGCATTCTTGGAAGAGGTTGGAGTTACCCTGCAAAAGCTCGCCAAGGTGCCGGTTGAGCGCTTCACGATATGTTTTGATCGCGATGCTTTCGACGCGCCTTTTCATAACGACAAATGCTTCGTTGTCAGACGCAGCACCTTCGATGATTTTCTATTGCACAGTGTAAGGGAACGAGGTGTCGAGGTAAGGGCTCCGTTGGCGGCTGTGGGAGCTTTCCGGGAGCCCAATGGCATAGCAGTCCTCGATGCGATAGGCACGGTGCATCGTAGCCGAATATTGGTGGGCGCAGACGGTGTAAATGGACGCACAAGACTGTGGTTTGGAAAACCACACCGATCGCGAAAAACACTACTCCTGCAAACCGATTTCCCACGCGACCCGGAGATGCCCTCAGGGGATTCTCTCATCTTCGATTTCACACCGCTCCGATTCGGCCGCTCCGGTTACGCCTGGTTTTTTCCTTCAATGGATGCGGAAGGGGCACCGGTGATCAACGCCGGAATATCAGGAGGGCCTTTTGTGGCGGGTAGTCTCAAACAATCGCGAGAAATTTTTAAAACTATTCTCGATGCACATCCGGCGATAAAAGAGACGGCGCCAGAGAGATTTCATTTGCGCCCCTATCCGGAGCAGGACTTCAGCCCTTTTAGCAATCAAGCAGGCAATCATGTTCTCCTGGTAGGGGAACAGCTAGGCGTCGATGCCTTTACCGGCGAAGGATTGGCTGTCTGCGCCGATTCCGCGGCAGCGGCCGCACAGGAGATCCTTATTGCCCTGGAAACAGGCGATTACGGCTTCAAAGGATATTCGAAGAGGTTGATCTCGTCCGATTTCTTCCCGCTGTATCTGATCGGAAGGCCATTCTGGCTGGAGTCGCCCGGTCGGCGTCCCAACCTACTCTTTTCCATGGCCACTCGCAAGTCGCATCCGGGAAAAGAAAACATTATGGAAATATATGGAAAGTTATTCTCGGGAGCCCTGCCCGCCGGAAAGGTTTTTTCGCCCTACTTCATCAAGCCGGTGCTCCGGGACCTGCCGCCCGCCCTGCTTAAGCGTCTATTTCCTTGAGCATGTCGATGACGACCTGCAATGCCGTCACCATGGATTCAGGCCGCACGTATTCTATTGTGTCCAGGCGAGTATGGTAGTTGGGGGGCAGCTTGGAATTGTCCTGGCAGCAGATGTTTACTGAGGGGATGCCGGCCCGGGTGAAGGCGCTGGCATCGGTCGCGCCGACCGGTAGAATGCCGGCCCTCATATGCATGCCGCTTTTTTCCGCCGCCCGGACGGCAAGGTCGATCAGCCGGCTGTCCTGCTTGGCTCCCGGCCAGACCTCGCGCTTGAAGACTGAAAGGCACTTCTCATCGCATATTCCGTCCAGGAAGATGCCGCAGGTAGGCAGGTCCGAAAATTCAGTGCGGTGCCGGGCGGCATATCTCTTGGCGCCTCTCAATCCGGCTTCCTCGGAAGAGGCGCCGAGTAGGATGACTTCAGTGTTCGCCGGCTCATACTCGCCGCTTTCTCCCGCATCCTTGAGGTATTTACCTAAACCGGCGATGACGCTCACACCGGCCATATTGTCCATGGCGCCCGGAACAACGTCCTTGCTATGGAAAAAGGCGAAGATCCCGACCACGGGCGCCAGGGCTATGAGGATAATGCCGAGTACCGTATAAGCCGTAGTGTCAGGTATGCCGTTGGAGTCAGCAATGGTGCGGGCCAGGCTGGCGCCGAGGAGTAGCAGCGGCGCCAGGAAGGCTACGATCATCACGGCAACCGAGAAGCCCTTGAACCAATACCAGATCTTGAACTCGTAGGCGGAATCGAGGTGGGCGCTGACGATGACCCTTCGCGTAACGTCGCCGTTTGGACTTATGCGGCCGATAATATTTTCGCCCTCTTTGCGGGGGAACAGGGGATCGATAAGTTCGTGATACCTTATCACCTCGAAAAATAGAACCCCGAGGCAGAGAGCCGCGATGATAAGGGAGATCGGAGGCAGAACATAATATAGAGCCACGCCTGCGAAATAGCCGATTACGAGGAAAGGAAAGAATCCAAGGAAGGCCTTGGGACTACAGGTAAACTTTTCCACCTCGACGCTGTCGCAACAAGGACGCAATTCATCAGCGAGACGGCGGCCGAGCGCCTTTTCTTCTTCACTACAGGATTCCCTGGGGCCGATCTCGTTCATAACACGATCGAGTAGCCCGTACATATAATCTGAGTACTTCGATGCAACCACTGGAACCGCCCCTCCTGCTTGTCGAGCCAAAATAAGTTTAGCATGCCTTACCAAGCATTTGGTGGATTTCAGGCAGTATGGGGACGGGTTCTAGATTACCGTTTCAGCAGAGCAGGTCTCAGTTAAAGTACTCCTCGACGCGATTGTGAATGGGGATGGCTCGATTAAATCCGGAAGCAGTCAAAGCATTTAGAACAGGGGCCTTTGAGCATACAAACTTAAGACTACCGCCCGAAAGCGATGTCTTCTCGAAGACCCACACCAAAGCGGCCAGGCCGCTGGAATCGATATGATCCAATCCATCAAGGTCGATGATCAGGTCTATCTTTCCGGAGTCGATTATCTCGAGCAGGGATTGTCTCAAGGCATTCGAACTGTATATATCAGCTCGACCCCGCAACTCTATCAGTGTGACGCCGTCCCTTTGCGTTTGGTCAAGAAAGACTCTCGCTTCTTCCTGCACAGTACAATGCCTCTTCCTAATTCGATGCTCCACGAGTAGAGATGAGCCCGACAGCACCAGCCACATGGCCATAATAGTGATCTCTTATGGAAAAACATAGCATTAATGGAAAGATTATCCTGTAGAGTATGCGAGACAAGCGTCGTAGTAATGCCCCTACAGATGTGGAAGCGGCCAAATTAGTCTTCAATGAGACAGTTGCGGACGGCGTAGCGGATAAGCTCAGAGTCGCTTTGCATGTCCATCTTTTTTAAAATACGGGTGCGGTATGTGCTGACCGTTGTTTCCGAAAGCGAAAGCTCTTTGGCTATATCTATCAGTTTGATCCCTTCGCTTATCATGCAAAAGACCTGAAACTCGCGCTCCGACAGCGATTCGTGCGGTAACTCACTGAGGCCTCCGCCGACCTTGAAGGCCAGGCGCTCCGCCATTTCAACACTAATATACATACCGCCCGTGGCTACTTTACGAATGGCGGCTATGAGATCCCTTCCGGCGGTTCGCTTGTTTACGTAGCCGGCGGCACCAGCCTTCAGCGCCCGGCTCCCGAAGTGTTCTTCGCGATGGATACTCAACATGAGCACTGGCTTTTCCGGATAACGGGTTTTTACCTCTTCCAGGAGATCGAGGCCATTGCGGTCGGGAAGGCTGAGATCCATGACTATGACGTCGATCTTTCGTTCTTCGAGAAGCCTCAACATCTCCCCGCCGTTCTCAGCTTCGCCCGTTACTCTTATATCGCGCTCTTCCGAAAGCATCTGCTTCAGGCCGTTTCGAACGATGGGGTGATCGTCAACAACAAGGATATCGATCAAAGCGCTCACTCACCGCCGTTCGGTCGCTTTTGCTCGGTTGGAATTCGCAGCATTAGCCTTGTCCCCTTGCCCTTAACGCCAACAATCTCGACATCTCCGCCGAGATCCCTGGCGCGTTCTTTCATTCCCGTGAGTCCGAGAGATTTGGCGTCAGCTATCTCCTTATCTCTGATGCCCCTGCCATTGTCCATGACATCCATCAATAACCCGATACCATCGAGCCTCATCGATACGCCGATGATATTGGCGCCCGAATGCCTGATCGAATTGGTTATAGCTTCCTGGAAAATACGGAAGACGGCTATCTTGATCTCGTCTCTCAGTGGAAGTTGGTCTATTTTTTCGTCCAGATCGAGATTGAATTCGATCTCCATCTTATCCTTGAGCTGGTTAATATGGCTTTCCGTGGCCGCGATCAATCCTATCTCGTCGAGCACTTTCGGCCTCAACCTCAAAGCGATGGCCTCAACCGATTCTATGGTGGTATCGATCAGTTCAGTCAGAGACTCCGCAACCTCTTGCGCCTCTCGGTCCTTGCTCAACTTTCGCCGTAGCCAATCGACGTACATATGCATAGCAGTCAGTTCCTGCCCCAATTGGTCATGAACCTCTCGTGCGATGGCGTGTCTCTCCCGCTCTCTCACTCCTTCGAGATGGTTGGAAAGGTCGCGCAGTATCTGAGCCCTCGTCCGGAGTTCCCTTTCGCCGAGTTTTCGCTCGGTGATATCATTGAGCACAATTCTATAGAGGGATTCAGTATCATCATCGCCATGTGAAACGCCGGAGAGTTCCGTATACCTGGGGAGATCATCCTCGCCTTCGAATTCCAGTTCCGCCTTCAAATTTTGTTCTTTTTCCAACGTTTGAAGATAAGTAATGAACGGTTCCCTACTGCTTTCCGGAAGGAAGACGATAAAGGGTTTGCCGATCAGGTTTCCCAGTTCCTGTCCAAGCATGGCCGCACCGGTCACATTCATCTCTCGAATAACGCCCTTCTCATCCAGGCTGGTATACCCGACCGGCGCTTCGTTATAGAGCTCGGCGTAGATGTTACGCGATCGCTGCAGCTCTTCCCGGACGGCCTCCAGTTCGCGGTTCTGCATCTCCAGCTCTATCTGGTACAGCCGCAGCCCTTCAAGCAGGTGCTCTATCCTGGGCGGTTTCCCGAGTTCCTTGATGAGTTTATCTTCGCCGATGACTTTATCGCCCACGCTATCAGTCCCCATAGCTCTTAACTGCTCGCAACCGTCCATTATTGAGGCGTAATCTCTTCTATCGCCATCAGTATCGATTTAGACAAAGTATCCCCTCAACTTACCCCATGTTATACCTTGCTCAGCTATTCTCTATTGACACTTATCAAAAGATAATAGAGACGCCGGAGTTGCACTTATGAATTACAGAGACTCCGGACATTTGAAGCGCGGATTAAAATACTGGTGCAAGCTCTTTTATTGTGTGTCGATTGTGAGGACAAGTCAAGGTTTCGCGCGGGGGTGCGAGGGCTGCCGCCGCCTTTGCCCGCCATGTGCCGGAGAAGGCTTTCTTGTCTTTGTAGGAACAGCGATATTTTGGCCCCGTGCTTTGCTTTTTTGCTCCAGGATCTTCTGTGCACTTTTCCGCCAGTTCTTGAGGCCGAACCAGCCGATCCACTGTTCTGGCGCTTCCCTTATCATCTCTTCACCCAGCCGCATCACCCGATCCAGTATCGCGGTTACATCCTTGGAGCGATCCCCTGTCAATGAGTAATCGAAGTCGTAGCCTATCATTTTATAGTCGAGCGGCCCTTTGCCTCTTTTAAAGAAGGCGGCAATAACCGGGGCTTCGCTGTCGCAGATGAAATGGGCGATTCCGCTCGCTATCGCGGTGGGTTGCCCGAAGAAATCCCTGACCGTTCCGCCCGGCATATCGTAGGTCATCCCTATAGTCCCGCCCTTTTCGAGAAGTTGTCTTACCTGGTTAATGGTGTCCAGGCCCGCCCAGATCACCGGATCTTCAGGATCGCTGCCGAGCTTCGCCGCCAGCTCTATTATGGCGGTGCAGTAACGGGGAATCGGCGTCCCCTGCGGCGGCATTGCCATGGGGGTATAAGGCCTGCCGAGCTGTGCGAATAGCGCTGCTTCGATACCTACTGCTCCCAGGTGGGGGGCGAAAGCAATCGCACACCTGCCCTCAGCTTTGCATTGATCGCGTTTCTCCATGACCTTGTCATCAACAATGATTCTCTTCAGGATCGCCTCTCCGTGCCGTTCGAGCAGTATGAGGTCAAGGATGGTCCGGAAATGCGCTCCGAAAGCCTTCTTGGCGATGCGTTTCAATTCTTGCTCGTCGTTTACATCGGGCAGGGCTTCTCGAAGCATAGACAGCAATGAATTACGGCTCCCTCCATTTATGTAATACATTGCATATCCCAGGCCGTCAGCCAGCGCACAGAGGATGGCTGGCGGCACGAAGCGGGCAAGAAAACGGGCCGAATTGAAGATTCCCAGCAGAGTCGCGTCTACCATTCGGAAAATACGAGCGATGTGTTTTTCTGAGACTTTGATGGTCCATACCCCCTTCTGATCGTTTCCTGTAATTTGCAGTCCATACGGGCCGTATGAAAAAACTGATATTATTATCGGCAAATTATCCGCCTTTAAAGAGACCAAGATAACCTGGCATCGCAGACTTCGCGTATGTATTCATGAAGCCAGGGCTCGGTTTCGCGCGAAAGGTAGAAGGCGGGGTATAGGAGATTTTGATCGGCCGATATAAACCCTTCGCGTATTGCGATATCATGCATCTCGCAGCCCGGGAAAATCCGCACACCGACTGAAACCCGTACCGCATCGACTTCCAGCCGGTCGAGCAGCTCGATGCTCTCCTTTACGGTATGCTCGTTCTCGCCAGGGCCTCCCAGCAATAGAAAGCAATTGATGTAGAATCCCAAGCGTTTTGCCTCGCTTATCGATCTGATCACATCCTGCTTGGAGAAGCCTTTCTTCAGGGATGCGAGGATATCGTCCGAACCGCTCTCGTTCCCGATGCTCAGGCTGGCGCACCCGGAATTGCGCAGTGCATCCAGTAGTTGCGGCTCAGAGTATAGGGGGTTGAGGTTACAATGCCATTTTATGGAAAGCCCTCTTGAAGCGATTTCGGAACAGAGCCGGTGGGTATAATCAGGAGGATAGCTGAAGAGCGAGTCGGCGAAGACCACGTTTGTGCAGCCATATTCGCGCTGCAATGACTCCAACTCGGCGGCAACGCATCCGGCATCCCGCAATCGCACCTGCCTTCCTTCAATGCTCCGGCTGCTGCAGTAAATACATTTTAAGTGACATCCCCGGCGTGATTGCAGGTTGGGCATGGAGGGCGGTCCCTCGCCGCGAATCCAGTTGTATGGCCTGATATCAAAGAGCTCGCGATCTGGAGGCGCAAGCCGGCTCAAGTCGGGGAGGAGATCAGGCTGGTTTATAAAGACGTGTTCGCCTGTCTTTAGCGCGAGGCCCGGGAGATTGTTATTAACGCTTCCGGCTACCAGCCTCGACAGGAGCTGAACGAATCCCTTCTCGCCTTCGCCGACTACCCCCATCTCGAGTCCCAAGTAATCGAAGCATTCGCGCGGGAAGATGCTGAAGCCCGCACCGCCCAGGATGATAGGAGCATCGGCTCGCGACTTGATTGCGTCCGAGATTTCCTTCACCTGTGGCATATAGAAGGTGTTCTGATACATGTCCTGGTTATCGATATTGCGGATCGATAGGCCAATGCATTCCGGTTTGAAATCATCAATTCGATTCGCCAACTCTAAGAGCGGCTCCTCACTGAACATGAGGTCGAGGCAACTAACCTCATGCCCGGCGTCTCGTACGGCGGTGGCGACAAATGCTATACCGAGCGGGTAGGGAATGAGATTTTCCTTGCAACGATTTTCACTTATCAGAAGCACTCTCATAAACCAATTATAATATTGCTTGTTTAAATTGATATTGATCGAGGCACGGACTGGAGTAGAGGGGAGATCGTTCATGTTCAACGGTATCTTTCATATCCGTAAGCCGGAAAACGAGCCGATTATGGCTTATGCCCCCGGAAGCCGGGAGAGGGCTGAGCTGAAGATGAAACTCGAGGAGATGCTGGCCGACCCGGTTGAAGTGCCGTGCATGATCGGGGGCAAGGCGATTACGACCGGCGATATGATGGAAATGAGGCCCCCACACGACCTTTCGAGTTCATTAGGAAAATACCACAAGGCCGGTCCGAAGGAAGCCGAGCTGGCTATCGCGGCCGCGAATGAGGCTAAGGTCACCTGGGGTGAAATGGAATGGTCCTCTCGGGCCACGGTCTTGTTAAAAGCAGCCGAACTCCTTTCGGGGAAATACAGGCAGACCCTCAATGCCGCAACGATGCTATGCATGAGCAAGACCTGTCATCAGGCGGAGATTGATTCGGCATGCGAACTAATCGATTTCTGGCGGTTCAATCCCTACTTCATGACACAGATATACGACGACCAGCCCATTTCTACTCACGGCGTCCTTAACTACATGGAGCACCGGCCGCTCGAGGGATTCGTCTTTGCCATATCACCCTTCAACTTCACTTCCATTGCCGGTAACTTGCCGACGTCACCGGCTCTCATGGGCAACGCCGTTATCTGGAAGCCTTCGTCCAACGCCGTACTGCCCGCCTATTACATTATGAAGATCCTGGCTGAAGCGGGGATGCCGGAGGGAGTAATCAACATGGTTCCGGGGCCTGGCCCTTCGGTGGCGCCCCCCGTACTCAACCACCTTGATCTGGGTGGGGTCCATTTCACCGGCTCTACCTACGTCTTTTCAAGCATATGGCTGGCGATCGGATCCGACATACGAAAGTATTATTCTTACCCCCGTATTGTTGGCGAGACGGGAGGGAAGAACTTCATATTCGCTCACGCCTCGAGCGATATCGAAGCGCTGGTGGCAGCGATTGTCAGAGGAGGGTTCGAATATCAGGGCCAGAAATGTTCCGCCCCGAGCCGTGTATATGTACCGGACAGCATCTGGCCCGCTGTTAAGGAACGCATGCTGGATGAGATAGCGGCGATCAACATGGGCGATGTCTGCGATTTCTCGAACTTCGTCAACGCCGTTATCGATAAACAAGCCTTCGATAAGATCGCCGGGTACCTCGATTTCGCCAAGGAAGATCCCAATCTCGAGATCCTGTGCGGCGGCGAATATGACGATTCCGACGGCTACTTCATTCAGCCTACTATCATATTGAGCCGAGACCCGCACTCGAAGCTGATGTGCGAGGAGGTTTTCGGACCTGTGGTCACCGTGTACGTCTACCCTGAGAAGCAGTACGAGGAGACGCTGGAACTATGCAATAGAACCAGCCCCTATGCCCTGACCGGGGCTATCTTCGCGCAGGATCGTTTTGCCATCGTCCAGGCATTGAAGGCGCTGCGCTTCGCGGCCGGCAACTTCTATATAAATGACAAGCCGACCGGAGCCGTAGTCGGCCAGCAACCCTTCGGCGGAGCGCGGGCCTCGGGCACCAACGATAAAGCCGGGAGTTGGTTGAACCTGGAGCGTTGGATATCGACCCGTTGTATTAAAGAAAACTTCCTGCCGCCGACCGACTATCGCTATCCCTTCATGCAACCGGAATAAACCTACACAAAGGTGTCAGGCACCTTTGTGTAGCCCTGTTACCGTTTGGCGGGGTCACCGCAGGGAAGAGTGCCGAAAACGGCAGGCAAGACTTCCGTTTACCGCTGAGCGCTCCCATTCAAAGGTGCTTTTGGACCTTTTCCCCATGGATGATTCCCACATACCGCGCCAAGATGTTCGGACTTGCGCGATTCCCAGAAATTAGTAGGAGCTTTATATAGTCGGTCGTAAGCTGGTAGTAGAAAAGCGGAAAGGGGTAATCAGAAGGCCGGATGTGTGAGGGCAAAGGAGTGAGGAAGATGTTCAGGATAGGTGAGATCAGATGGGAAAAAGGATATATCTGCCTGGTCAGCTTCCTCGCGATTATAGCGATTTACATCATCCACGTTTTCTAAGGAGGTGCAAGGGATGGAAGTCTTGGAAGTACAGGTAAGGAGTTGCGAGGCCACGATGGGGCGGAGGTACCGTAGCTTCTTCATCAAGAAACTCGAGCAGCATCTGCACGATCAAAGGCTTGAGGTCCCACACCTCATATTCGATCTCTTCGACACACCATTCGAGCTTTTTACGGATAACGATAGGAGAATCTATGAGGAAAGGGTAAAGGGGCAAGCCCTCTTCCATATCTTCTCGGACATGCTGATCGAGATATATGAGAGGATCGAGGCGGACCGGGCCGGTTGGGAGACTGCGGCCAATTTCCTCGACGATACACCTATGAAAGTTTGCGCACTGCATACGCTGGCCAGGATCGAGGAACTCGAGGACCTGCCCGATGAGGAAGATTACACGGCAATGGTCGATGAGTTGAAGAGTCTTTCCAGAGTAAAAGTAACGCCTGTCGAGCAGAAGTACAACGTCAGGCGCTATGATGATAAAAAAGGCCATTGGTGGAATAGGGAAAAGACGGGGTAAAGCCGGTCGGCCCGTAGGGGAGCCTTATTAAATAGAATCATCAACTCGATCAATGTGAGAAGAAGCGCCGTTGCAACCCGGCGCTTCTTCTCACATTGTCTTCCTTGCCTCGACCTCGAGCCGTGTTGCGGCCAGATGTAAGAATCCGTCTTCTCCCGGCGGATGACTTTCGAGATAGCGCGCTACTATTTCGTCGATAAAAGTTTCGCGCAAGTCCTCCGGCACCCTCTCGGTGAAGGGCATCCAGGTCGTGCGAATCCATCCCGCCAAGGCTTTTCCGTCCTCGAATACCATGTCCTTATCTACCAATTCCACCCGAATCGTTTGCAACCCGGCCTGCTCCAGCCACGGCCGGTATTCATCCGGCCCATAGAAGGCATAGGGGAAAGTGAAATCGACAAAATATGAACGCCAGGAGTCCGACGCGATCATGTTTGACAGGATGATTCCCATATCCATTACATTGCCCCGTCCTCCCATTTGCATCAGTACGTGCCCTCCAGGTCTCAAGGCCGTCTTGATTCTCTCGAGCACGCGCAAGTGATCAAAGATCCAGTGCATGACGGCGTTGGAAAAGACGATATCGAATTCGGTATCAAAATCGAGTTCGCGTGCATCCATTACCCGCCAGGAGAGATTGGGCGATTTTTCGATTGGATAATTCTCGCGTGCGAAAGAAATCATTCCTTGGGAACTATCAATCCCGACGACGAAACCTTCAGGAAGGCGGCGAGCAATTTCAACGGATAATTTACCATCGCCACACCCGATATCCAGAAGCCGCTCGTCTCCCCGCAGGCGCAGCTTATCCAGGAGTTCCAGACCCCATTTCTTTTGTATGTTGGATGCCTTGCTGTAGGCCCCGGCATCCCAATCGATCCGTTTTTCGCTTGTATCCGCCATGTAAAATATTATAGATGCCCCGTCAACACTAAGTACCGGGTGGCATCGGCGTGGTTGAAGGCGGTACGGAAGGTGCAGCTAGAACCTGCGGGGGAGCTTGTGATGCCAACTTCCTGTAGACGAAAGCGCGGGCTATAATCACGGTTGGAATAGCGGCGAAGAGGCCGACCACGCAGGCAAGGGCACCCAGCAGTATTATTCCAAAAAACTCAAGGCCAAGGACAAACAGATTTCCCTTCGACCCGTTGGTTATCTCGCCGCTCTTTTTTATCGCGGCCACCGGCCCCATCCCCTGATCGAGTATGAAGAAACCGTAGAACTGGTATTTCAAACCCCAGATGATGCCGGGGACTATAAGCAGAATCAGGCCTCCCAATACGATCAGCGCGTAGAGGATATTGCCGACCAGGTAATTGAAGAAAAAGGGATAGCTGGCCCACAAGTCCGAAAATTCTGCTGTCTCGCCGTTTAAAAAACGCAGGCTTATCCTGACGTATGCCATGCCGACAAAGACGCCGATCACCAGCTGTATCAAGCCGAAGAAGGGAAAGATGACGATGTATCTGCCGCCGAGCATATTAGGAACTGAAAAGATAGCCGAAACCGACCAGGTAATCAAGAGAATCAGCACGAAGAAAAGCAGATTATTCTTGGTTATCTCCCAGCCGAAACGAATCGCCTCGCCCCTATCGAATCTTTCTTCCTTAGCCATCATGAACTCCTTTTAATCCCCATTGCCGTTCTTTTAAGACCTAAGATCTAAGACCAAGGATAATGATTCCCTTTTTTGGGACTCCAATCATCTATTCCACATTCTTTTATAGCATCCAGGTTTTCATCTATCGTGCGGCCGTGAAAAGCCCGGAGCGGCATGAGCCGTTTGCATTCCTTCATCTCGGCGCATTCCCAACAACCCTCGTAGCCCCTCGCAATAGCGCAATCCCTGATACCGCACTCCGTCTTTCCGCCGCCCAGCCGGCAGGGAGCCGCGCATTCCAGCCATGCAAGCTCTGAAAGCATGCTTTCGAAGATTGCGTAGTTCGCGAAGATCGGGTTATTGGGGGTTTTGAGCTCTGCATATGAGTCGAGGTGTAGTTCGGAAGCCAAAAAAGAAAGCTCCCGAATAAGCTCAAAGAGGCGCTTTTTCGACGGTATGCAGTCCTGGCAGCATAAGCCGCAATAGGCGGTAAAGTCCTTTTGACTGCCCTCATTCATAATGTTGATTCTATCAGGTACTTTCAGCTAAGTGTTAGGATATGGATGTCAAATTCCGGTTGTGTCTGATGGAAGCAGGGCGGTGAGCTGGTGACGGATGAGGGACCTATCCGCGAAGCGGCCTCAATGATCGGCGGGGCAAAAAAAATTGTTGCCTTCACGGGTGCTGGGGTCTCGGAGGAAAGCGGCATACCGACCTTCCGCGACCCCGGGGGTTTATGGGACCGCTTCGACCCTAACGAGTTGGGCGGAGGCGATATTTTTTCAAACCTTTTTGCCGGGGCCGGAACCCCGTCGGGTTCCCTCGAATTCATGTCGGAAATATTGTCGGTTCTGAAAGAGGCGACCCCTAACCCGGGACATCAGGCGCTCGCCGATCTGGAATCTATGGGATTTTCGATTTCGGTAATCACTCAGAACATCGACAATCTGCATCGGGAAGGGGGAAACAGCCGGGTCATCGAGGTGCATGGCAATATCTTCCGGCTCGTGTGTTTGAATTGTGGCGAGAAACAGATGCTTGCTCGGGAGGAACTCTTCAGGTTGGGGGATGAGTTGGTGGGTTTCCTCGAAGCGGGTGACTTCGAGTCGCTGATAAAGCTGGCATCGAGATGCGGCTGTGGGGGAATCTGCCGGCCGGATGTAGTAGGTTTCGGCGAGCCCGTGCAGGACATGCCACAGGCAATTGAAGAGGCCAAAACTTGCGATCTGCTGCTGATCCTCGGTACCTCGGGAGCAGTCTATCCCGCCGCATACCTGCCTGGGCATGCCAAGAAAGCCGGGGCAAAAATAATAGAGATAAACGCAACACAGTGCTGTTTCCAGGAAATGGCAGATATCAGGATCATCGCCAAGACCGGAGACGCACTTCCGTTGATAGTCGAGCGGGTGCGAGAACTGAGACGGGGAATCCAGCAATGAATCTTGAACTGACGCACGAGCAGAAAATGGTACAGGCAACGGCGGCGGAATTCACCGACAGCGAAATTCTTCCGAAGATCGCCGAGCTCGACCGCGAGCACCGGTTGGACATGACTATTATCCGGGGAATGAGCGAGCTTGGCTTGCTCGGGGCAGCGATTCCCGAGCAATACGGGGGACAGGGACTCGATTTCATAGCTACCGGCCTTATTTGTGAGGAAATAGAGCGGGGCGACGGAGCATTTCGCACACTCCTTTCCGTGCACCTGGGCTTGAATTCACTCACCCTGCTCGAATTTGGAAGCGAGGAGCAGAAGCAAGCATACCTTATCCCCCAGGCCAGAGGCCAAAAGATCGCTTGCTTCGGCCTGACCGAACCGGGTGTGGGGTCCGACGTCGCGGCTTTGGAATCTCGCGCGCGCCGGGAGGGAGACCATTACGTATTGAATGGGCAGAAGACTTGGATCTCCTATGCGAATGTGGCCGATCATTTCCTGGTTTTCGCAAAGACTGATCAGGAAGCGGGGCACAAAGGGATTTCCGCGTTCCTGCTCGACCGGACAATGCCGGGGATTGAGACCAGAGACATTCCGCATAAGCTTGGCGTCTGGGCGGGATCAACAGGCGAGATATTCTTGAGCGATGTGGAAGTGCCCGAGACCAATCGACTCGGGCGCGAGGGCGAAGGATTCAAGATAGCCATGTATGCCCTCGATATGGGGAGGTTTACGGTTGCGGCGGGGGCGGTGGGGACCATGAGGGCCGCACTGGAGGCATCCGTGAGATATGCGAACGAGAGGCATGCATTCGGACGTCCGATAGGAAACCACCAATTGGTGCAGGATATGATCGCCGAAATGGTCAGAGGGTTGGAGACATCGAGATTACTGGTTTACCAGGCCGCCTGGCTCAAAGACCTTGGAGTAAGGAACACCAGGGAAACGTCTCTCGCCAAGTGGCATGCTACCGAATGTGCTTTTCAAGCTGCGAACAGCGCCGTGCAGATCCATGGTGCATACGGCTATTCCGGCGAATACCCGGTCGAGAGGATCTTCCGCAACGCCCGCGCGCCCGTCCTCTACGAGGGAACCAGCGAGATCCACAAGATGCTTCAGGCTGAGGATGCGCTCGGATATCGCAAGCTGAATGGCTGACCTCGAGGCTCTTATAAGCTTTTTAAGATCGCGCCCACGTCTTTACCGAACTCCAGTGCCTTCTGCGGTTCACCTTCGGAAAGCGGACCCCGGGTGTGGTTGACTCCGATCCTTAAAGGCTTGGCTAACGGCTTCAAACCGAACTCTTCCAGTTCCTGATGAATGGAGTCGGATGATAATGTGCTGGTTTCCAGCCATTTTTTGTATCCCGTGCCATAGGCCGCGAAGGGCTTGCCTTTCCAACTGTTGTCCAAGCCCTTGATAAAACGCTTCAAGGGGCTTGCCATTTTTTGGGCGCGCGTGGGAGAGCCGGCAACGAGGAATTCAAATCCATCCGCCGGCGAGCCCTGCGAAATTTTTAAATTGATGAGTTCGACCTCATGCCCTGACTGTTCCAGGCCCTTGGCTATCTGCTCGGCCACCTGCTTGCCATTGCCCCACCTGCTGTAAAAAACTACTGCACCCTTCATCTCACCGCCTCCTTCGACCGCTAACCATTAGGATTCAGCAAGGGCAGCTGCTACCTGCTGTCCGAAATCTAACGCTCTCTCCAACTCGCCGGGAGCAAGGGGCCCTTTCATTCCTTCCACCGTTCCCTTGAAAGGTAGCGCCACTGGCCGCAGCCCCTTGCTCTCCAGAACATCATGGATTCTCTCCGCCGATTTCTTGTCCGTCTCATCCCTTTGCTTGAGTCCGGTTCCGAAGGCGGCGAAGTCCTTGCCTTCCCATTCGCTCTTGATGTGGTTCTTCAAGAAACGTTTCATAGGCGAAGTCATATTGCCGACGCGCGTGGGAGAGCCGGCGATAAGAAAATCGAATGCTGGCTCGGCCTCGAGGTTCACTTTGGACTTTATATCGAGGAGAGTTACCTCTGTTCCCGAATCGCGAAGTCCGCGGGCAATTTGTTCCGCCACTCGAGCGGCGTTGCCCCACTTACTGTGATAGACCAATAAACCCTTCATTCCTCTCCCTCCCCGTTTGTTGCTCTACTCCACTTCGATACCGCGGCAGATTCCTTGCAAGAATTACCATTGCCAATTAATTGATTGGAAGTGGGCGAACGGTATCGAAGCGTAATCTAATTATAAGACTGCGGGAAGGAATGGGGGAGGCCTTCTGGCGAAGGGCGGACAGAGAACTATTTAATTGGGAATAACTGCGTTAGATTCGACCCCCCACCCCTCTTGGTCCGCCCTTCGCCAGAAGGCCTCCCTTTTCAAATGGAAAGAGATGTTATTTTCTTTTTGATCGCCTCAGCCGGAACGAACCGGCCAGTGAAATGACTCCCAGCATTACACCAAGCGCCAGGATACCCGCCCCACTGCCCGTGCCGCAGCCCGATCCAACGGTCAAAGCACCGGGCAAACGAGCCTCGTGCCCCACCCCGTCGTTGACTACGATGTCGTAGGCACCCGCTTCTACCGACCAGAATCCGCCGGTACAAGTGATGCTGCCATCGGAGACCACATTCACGTTGAAGGCATCGATCACCGTCGAGCCCTTTTCCAGCCTTACGGTTGCGCCCGGCCCGAAACCGGAACCCGAGATCGAGAGATCTTGCCAGAAGGTGAATTGCGACACCTGGTTGGGGCTGACCGAGGTGATAGTCAGGCTGACCTTGGCTACCTCCAATATGACCGGCACTTTGCCGATGGGGAGGCCTTGAATGGTTATCCTCCCTTGTGAGTCCCTGGATAGGCCGGAAGCCGGAGTCCGTGCACCGGTTGCGGGATCTACAAGCATGACGCTACCGAATTCCGGATTGGTGATGGTCAGGTTGAGCGAATCGGCGACATTATCCGATTTCCAGGCCGAAAGCATAAGTCTTCCGTCCGGCAGCGGGAAGCAATGCGATTCAAGCGTGGCTGGTGCGCTGCAGGAAAAGGAGACCTGACTCAGATCCTCATTCGTAGCTGATCCGAAAAGCTGCTTGAAATTGGCGTAATAGTAGAAAGCTGTCTTTTTGACGAATCCGTAGGTCATCAAACCGGCTTCATCGGGGATAACCGGGGGTTCGTCCCTAAGCTGGTACCAGATAAGCCTGTCTACGTTGGTGCTTGCATAGTTGATCAGGCAACGTAACATGTAAGCCGCCTGCGTTTGATAATCAATCTCGGCAGCACCCGTACTGTAACCCATTTCAGTAATCCAGACCTGGATCGGTTTCGTGGTGTGCTGCCAGATTAGCTCGCGCACTCCATTAAGGATCCAACCGGAAAGCTTCTCCTTGGGCCAATATTTGGCCTCCGGAGGCTGTCCTGCCTCACCGATGATCTCGGGATAGGGATGATAGGCGATGGCATCCACGTAATCGAGCGATCCCTCATGGAACGTGGTTTCCAGAAAGCCTGGGTCGACCGGAGCAGTCCCTCCCATAACGATGGTCGCAGCAGGATCGGCGGCCCGGATCTCAGTCGAGGCGAGTTTGAGAAGCCGCGTGTAGTATACCGGGTCGGGAGTAGGCTGCCAGTACTGGATGTTTTCTTCGTTCCAGATCTCCCATGCGGCCACCTTGCCCTTGTATTTAGTTGCCATGGTCCTTACGTATGTCTTCCAATCTTCAAGATGGTCTTCGGTGGGAGGATAAAAAGCTTCCTTTCCGCCGTTGGCCCAGGCGGGACACCCACATAAAATGCCCAGTACCTTCACCCCATGCTGGTTGGCCTTCGCGACCGCCATGTCGCACCCTTGCAGGGTCCATTGCCCTTTGCCCAGATATTCCACGTCGTGCCAGGCCATAGTGGATCTAACCCATCCCGCTTGCAGTTCGTCCATGGCCTGAAATTTGCGATCCATGGTCTGCTCATCGAAGGTCATCAGATGGCTGCTGGCGATGCCGAAACGGTCGGCGATAGTGGCAGGATTGGTTTGGGCCACTGCGGCCCCTCTGGTGGCGAAGGGAAGGATAATCCCCAGAGCCAAGGTGGCGATTACGAGGAGCAACAAGATTCGGAAGAAATAAGTCCGCACGTTGAATTGGATACCAATAGGATGCTTTTTCATTTCCCATACCCCCCATGACGCGGTGTAACCCGCAGCGTTTATGAAAATAGCCCTTCTTATTACATATTTTACTATTTTTTACCTTGAGAGACAAAGAGAAGCAGTGGTTATTATCAGCTTCTAACCCAGCCGCTCCCGTCGCAATCCGGGCAGCCCTCGATTCCGGAACCGCCGCAGCGCGGGCAATCCTGCCAAACGCTCTCGCCCAGGAAACCGGAGCCTCCACAACTGTCACAGTAAAGGTTTTCATTTCCCCCGCAAACGTCACATGTGTACCAGCCGTCACCACCCTCGACAACACCCGTCCCATCGCACCAATAGCAGGCCACTACGCCGCCTCCGGCACAATCCGGGCAGATGACGTCGCCTCCGATATAAAATCCTCCCTGGCCCTGGCACTCGAGGCAATTGATGACTCCGGTCCCTCCGCAGGTTCGGCAGGTAACGTAATTGGTGGAGGGCGCCGGCTGAGGTGAAGGCTGCGGATTGGTTGTGCCGGGGGTCGCATTGGAGGCAGTTGCATCCGCCAGGAAATCCGGGAACGAATCCAGAGAAACATACCATTTACCGTGATTTTTGACGATTAGAAGGACGATGTCATCATCACGGCTCAAGGTCTCGGTTACTATTTCCCCATCCCCACCCATGGAGCTGACTTTGCCTTTTATGATCGTTATCGTGGCTTCATCGCCATCGAGATCTACATCGTATTTCAACGAGCTGAATTTCAAAGCCTCGCCCGTGCCGAAGAAGAAGTTTTCCAGTGCGGTCTCGAAGAGAACCCCGCTGACATCCTCGAAGTCACCTATCTCATCAGGATCAAAAACTGCGGCCAGTTTTTCGGCATCCAGATCATTTATGGCACGATAGAAACGATTCGCCGCGGTTTTCGGCCCGGCTTCCTGTTCCGTCTGCTCTTCCTCCTGCGTCTGCGTAGT
>Ga0154740_116_pt8 | contig 24273 bp, 26 predicted proteins | sample Rifle2008BG16ft_FD_105748 | JGI IMG/M metagenome (GOLD analysis project Ga0154740, IMG submission 105748) | Candidatus Solincola sediminis RBG_16_55_12 | reverse complement strand
AACCGTGCCCGACCAGTGGAGCGTGGCAACGACGGTTACCTCAAATGTGCCGGTGGTAGCGGAACGGGCCATGTATTGGAACACTCCCGCCCTCTACAGGCAGGCTGCATCCGATTCCATCGGGTTCTGCTTGCTCGAGCAGTAGCGGACATTTAGACAGAAACAAGCCGCGAAAGGGAGACGGCATGTCTTTTTGCATCTCTTTATACATCTCTTCGCCCGTTTGTTATAATTGATCAATATTTTCTCTGTCTAGGCTGGTTGTTTATATCATTTCAATGTTGTGGGGGATGCCCTAATTGGACAGAGGCTTCGTATTTCGCCGAAAACTGTTGCTCTTTGCGGTCCTCTTCCTTTTTTGGATAGTACTGACGGCAACCCTTGCGGCAAATGACATTGTTCTCGGCGCCATTTCATCAGCACTGGTGGCGGGCATCACCATGCTGCTGTTCGGACAAGCCCTGGATGACCGATTTACACCAAGGGTGCTGCTAAAGCTCCCTTGGTTCATCCTCCGGTTGATCTGGGAGATAATCAAGGCGAACATCGACGTTGCCAAAATAATTCTTAATCCGAAGCTGCCCGTCGATCCCCGCATCGTGCAGTACCGGACCTATCTTCCAGATGATCTGCCCCGCACCTTTTTCGCCGATTCCATAACCCTCACGCCCGGAACGGTTACCGTGGACATCGAGGACAATTTGCTGTCCGTCCATTGCCTGTGTCCCTATCATGAGGAGGGGCTTGCCGGACTCGAGAGCCTGGTGGCATGGTTGTTCGGGGTGAAGCCCGATGATTAATTTTCTCACTGCCATAGCCATCGTAATCGGCTTGAATGCGCTTATCTGCCTATACCGGGCTATGGTCGGTCCTACTTCTCAGGATCGCCTATTGGCCGTAAACATAGTGGGAACAAAGACGTTGGTGATGGTAGTGCTTATCACCTTCGTCCAGGGAGAGAATTTCTTCCTCGACGTGGCCCTGGTTTACGCCCTGCTCCTTTTCATCGTCACCGTGGCGCTCTCACGCTATCTCGAAGCGGAAGGGTGGGAGGAGATGAGATCCGATGGTTAGAAATATCATCACTGTCATCTTCTGCAGCATTGGCGCCTTCTGGTTTCTGCTGGGAACCACGGGACTGTTGCGAATGCCGGATATATTTTCCCGCCTTCATCCCTCGACCAAATGCGACACCCTTGGCGCCTGCTCGGTCATGGTTGGAGTCGCCGTTTACAGCGGCTCGCTTTGGGATATCTTGAAGCTCATCCTTATCATGTGCTTCCTGCTGCTTTCCAGCGCAACCTGCGGTCACGCCATCGGCCGCTCGGCGGTGAGAAGGGATATAGCGCCCTGGAGAAAAAGCGAGGAGGAGGAGCAATAAATGGCAACCGCACTTAACGTCGTTATGATCGTTCTCCTCATCCTGTCCGCTATCCTCGCGGTGCGGGCGAAAGACCTCCTGGCGGCGGTGATCATTTTCTCGGTCTACAGCCTGATAATGGCGCTCGTGTGGCAACGGCTGCAGGCTCCCGATCTCGCTTTGACGGAAGCGGCGGTGGGGGCGGGAGTCACCACGGTGCTCTTTCTGGTGGCCATCTTCAAAACGCACCGGGAGGAAGAACGATGAAGAAGATTATTTCCTTGCTCTTCATCTCCGCCCTGGGGGTCCTGCTCCTGTTCGTAGTGGCCAGTATGCCTCGCATGGGAGACCCGGAGAGTCCGACCCGGGAGCATGTCATTCCGAGATATCTGGAGAACGCCGAGGAGGAAACGAATTCTCCCAATGTCATCACCGGCATCATCCTCAATTACCGCGGTTATGACACGTCGGGAGAGGTAACGGTCATATTCTGTGCGCTGGCCTGTGTACTCGCCATCCTGGGCAGGGAAAAGAGAGGCAGAATTCATTCTTACGTCGACCGCTCTCCGGTTCCCGCAAGCCCGGTCGTCAAGACCATGGTGCGATTTCTGGCGCCTTTTATCATCCTTTTTTCCGTCTACACTATCCTGCATGGAGAAATATCCCCAGGGGGTGGCTTCCAAGGGGGAGCCATTGTAGGGGCGAGCATAATTATCTTTACTACTATTTTCGGATTGTGGGAGGCGTCGCGGCGCATACCGCAAAAGTTCAGGGTGCCCCTCGAGGGTTCGGCCTTCATCATTTTTTTCATTGTCGGAATATTGGGCATAGTCGGCGGCGGCAATTTTCTCACCTATGCCTGGCCCAACATAGCCAACAACCTGCAGCCGTCGGTGGTCCTCTGGCTGACGATAATAGTCGAGATCGGGATAGGCTTGGGAGGCGCAATGGTCCTCATATCCATCCTCTTCGCCATGATGAGGGAGGAGGAAGCGATTGCGCCTACTGCATAACTATCACTATATCGGGGCTGTCATCCTTTTCTGCATCGGGCTCTACACGGTGATAGTCCGCCGCAACATAATCAAGAAGTTGATCGGTCTAAACATCATGGAGACTGCGGTCTTTTTCTTCTATATTTCGCTGGGATATGTGGACAATGGGATCGCGCCCATTAGGGTAGGAGGAGCCGACCCGTCGAAAATGGTGAATCCTATACCGCAAGCCTTGATACTTACGGGAATCGTAGTTGCGGTGAGCGTGACCGCACTTGCTTTGTCCCTGGTGATCTTACTTTACCGCCAGTTCGGCACTCTGGATGTGGATCATCTCATGCGGGATGAGGCGGAGGAAGCGAAGGAGGCGGGGGAGTAAATGGGAGCCTACCGCCACTTTCCCGTCCTCATGATCACCATTCCTATGCTCGGTGCGGTCCTGCTTCCCTTCCTCGGTTACCTGCGTAAGCGATGGGTGGCAACGGCCACCCTGCTGCCGCTTGCCGTTTCGGCGGTCCTCGGCCTGCTGCTAATCGGACGCATACCCGCCGACGGGTATCTAAGCTATGAGCTAGGCAGCTGGACCCCACATTTCGGCATCGAAATAAGAGTGGATTACCTGGGGCTCTTCATGATGCTCATCGTCTGCGGCATCTCGCTCCTCGCGCTCGTCTTTTCCATGCGCTACATAGAGAGGGAAGTCGAAGGCCCAAAGTTGACCGCTTTCTACGTGCTTTTCCTGTTGCTTTCCGCCGCTATGCTTGGCTTCACGGCGACCGGAGATATATTCAACCTCTTCGTGTTCATGGAGATACTGGCTCTTTCCTCTTACGCCCTTGTTGCAGTGGCAGGAAACCGCAACGCAGTGCGCGCCGCGTTCAAATACCTATTGATGGGGGCGCCCTCATCCATCATGGTCCTACTGGCTATAGGATTTCTTTATTCCGTTACCGGTTCGCTTAATATGGCGGATCTCTCCACCCGCATCGCGGAATCCAGCTACAGTGAGGTACTGATAGTCGCCTACATCCTTTTTGTAATCGGTTTCGGGGTAAAGGCGGCCCTCTTCCCCATGCACATGTGGCTGCCGGACGCTCACTCCATAGCCCCATCGCCGGTGAGCGCCATGCTTTCCGGGCTGCTGGTCGAAGTGAGCGCCTTCGCCATAATACGTGTGACTTTTTCGGTCTTCGGAAGCGGCGCGGAGAACCTCATAGGCGGAACCGTGGACGCGCTGGGCATCTTTGCAGCGGCCGCCGTGCTTTTCGGCGGCATTATGGCAATCATCCAGAAAGATTTGAAGATGATGATCGCCTATTCGACCATAAGCCACATCGGCTACATCTTCCTGGGAATCACCGCCTTCACCGCGGAAGGGCTTGCGGGAGCGATGTACCACGTCCTCGACCATGGCCTGGCCAAGGCCTGCCTGTTTCTATGCGCCGGGAGCTTTATTTATGTCAAAGGCTACCGCCGCATTGATGATCTCAAGGGAGCCTGGCGCCAGATGCCCTGGACATGTTTCGCCTTCGCCGTCGCCTCCATATCGGTGATAGGCGTCCCGCCTACGGCGGGATTCATAAGCAAGTGGTATCTCATTCTCGGCAATATAGAAGCGGGCAACTATTTCTACGTTTTCGTTTTGCTATCGGGGAGCATCCTAGCCGCCGTATATTGCTTCCGCGTTATTTATTACATGTTTTTCCAGCCGCCCAAGGAGGGAGCCTGGGAATCGCGGACAAATGAAGCATCTCCTTCCATGCTGGCTCCTATATGGATTCTTTCTTTCGGGACGTTATTCTTCGGCGTCTTTTCGTACTTATTGATACCGTCGCTCCTCAAGGCGGCGGCGTTCCTGTTGTAACTAAGAAGGGGGTAGTCGATGCCTGGGAAGAGCAGTTTTTCGGTAATACCATTGATAGCGATCCTCCTGCCCTGGATATCGCTGGTTGTCATCCTCGCAGTGCCGAAGGGATCGCGGCGGGTACGGCTCTGGGTGTGTTTCCTCGGGTCTCTGGCCACCTTGGGGGTGGTCTTGAGCTTGCTCCCGGGCATCCTCGACGGCAACAGCTACACCATCAAACTAGCCAGTGTCGTGGAAGGCCTGGAGATGCGATTGACCGTGGACACGCTCGGCTACTATTTCGGGTTGGTGCTTTCTTTCCTGTGGATGTTGGCCACTCTTTATTCGATCAGCTACATCGATCACAAAGAGAATCGCTTCTTCGCCTTCATGGCCATGTGCGAATCGTTCCTTCTGGGTGCAGCCTTCGCTTCCAATATGTTCACTTATTTCATCTTCTACGAGCTGATGACCTTCGGTTCCTATCCGCTCATCATCCATGAGGAGACGGCGATGGCGCGCCGAGCGGGTTATAAGTACCTGGTATATGCGATATCGGCCGGGACGGTCCTCTTTTTTGCGATCGTGGCCCATTATTTCTGGAGCGGGGGGGACCTGAGCTTCCAGGAATTGGGAACTCTCAGCCTGGCCAGCGCCAGCCGGGGCATTCTTATGACCATCTTCTTCACCTACCTGGCGGGATTCGGGGTGAAGGCCGCCATCATGCCCTTGCACGGCTGGGTGCCGGACGCGCATCCGGCTGCTCCATCGCCGGCGAGCGCGCTGCTCTCCGGCGTGATCCTCAAGGCTGGGGCATTCGGCATCATCCGTGTGGTCTTCTTCGTATTCGGCATCGATCTCATGCGCCAGCTCAGTTTATTCACTGTGATGGCGGTCCTGGCGTGTATTACTATCGTGGTTGCCTCGGTATTCGCGCTCACCCAGGACAACCTCAAGCGAAGATTGGCCTATTCCAGCATCGGCCAGGTCTCGTATATAATCCTCGGACTCTCCATGCTCACGCAGGATGGCGCCCTGGGGGGAATGATGCACCTCGCCCACCACGCTATTATGAAGGGGTGCTTATTCCTTTGTGCCGGGGTGATACTGGTAAAAACAGGTAAGAAGAAGATATCCGAGATGCGAGGAATCGGCTATCAATTACCCATAACTATGATCTGCTTCTCGGTATGTGCCCTGGCCATGATGGGCACTCCGCCTTCGGTGGGATTTATCAGTAAGTGGCTGCTGGGAAGTGGCGCCCTCGAGGCCGGCCTGCCGGTCTACATAGTCATCCTCCTGGTGAGCGCCTTGTTGAGCGCCGCCTATTTCCTGCCCATCATCTACATTGCTTTCTTCCGTTGGGAGGGGGACGAGGTAGAGGGAGGCCAGAAGCCTAAACTGGTTTTCGGCAAGGAGGCCGACCACAAACTGATTGTTCCGGTGGTTATCCTCGCCGTCCTGACAGTGGTGGTGGGCATCTGGGTTACGGTTCCCGGATTTCCCTATTCTCTGGTTACCAAGATAGTAAATGTCATCTTCTAACAATCTATAGGCGGAACCTTGGAAGTTGAGAAGACAACCGAACTGGTATTTTCCATACTGCCGACCCTTGCTCTTGGGCTTCCGATCTTAGGCGCGGCGGCGGCCGCCTTCGCGGGGGAGCGGAGGGCGCGGCTGCGCAACTGGCTGGTCGTCGCAAGCTCGGGGCTCACCCTGCTGGTCGCTATACTCATGCTCGCCAGGGTCTTTTCCTCCGGCACCGTCTATTTCAATCTGGATATCATGCGCATCGGCGACCGCTTCGTCGGCAACCTGGAAGTCGATGCCCTGGGAGCTTTCTTCGCCTTTTTTGCCGCCGTAGTATGGTTCGCCGCGTCCCTGCATGCATTCAAATACATGGATCACGAGCAGAAACGAACGCGTTTCTTTTTTTTCATGTTGCTCACCGAAGCGGCAACCCTTGGCGTCTTCATGGTCCAGGATTTCTTTACCCTCTACCTTTTCTTCGAGGCCATGGGGTTGATGGCCTACGTCCTCGTCGTTCATTCGGAGACGGCGAAAGCGCGAGCGGCCGCCACCAAATACATAGTAATGACGATAATCGGCGGACTTAGCCTTCTAGCCGGTATCTTTCTATACCTGGGTTATTCCGGCACAATCGGATTCGTACCGCCGGTCGAAAGCGTCTGGCTGACCGGCTCCTTCAAGGTGGTCGCCCTCGTGTGCCTCATCGCCGGCTTCGGTGTAAAGGCGGGCATGGTGCCGCTTCATGTCTGGTTGCCCGATGCCCATCCCGCCGCTCCCAGCCCGGCCAGCGCTCTGCTCTCCGGCGTCATGATCAAGGTGGGGGCCTATGGAATCCTCCGGACCGTGCTCACCTTCTTCCAGCAACCGCCCCTGCACGAAGCGGAGGGCCATGTCGTGGAAACGGCGAGTCACGCGGCCGAAGGAGCGGCTCACGGTGCAGCGCAAGGAGTAGCGCATGGAGCTTCGAGTCTGGCGACGAACGTACAGACCCTGGGGCTGATTATCATCGGTTTCGCCGTCCTCACCATGTTCGTCGGAATGATACTCGCGCTGGTGCAGAGGGACATCAAGAGGACGCTCGCCTATTCCAGCGTAAGCCAGATGGGATATATCCTCTTCGGTGTCGGCTGCCTGGGCTTTCTCGGTGCCGAAGGGGGGATGGGCATGGGAGGCAGCCTTTACCACATAATGAACCACGCCTTCTTCAAGGGCTGCTTCTTCCTGGCGGCCGGGGCGATCGTTTTCTGCGCCCATGAACTGGACATGTTCAAGCTGGGCGGGTTGTGGCGGCGTATGCCCATTACCACCATATTCTGGTCGATTTCCGCCCTGGGAATCATGGGCATCGTATTCTTCAACGGTTTTGTTTCGAAGACCCTGCTTCATCACGCCATATTGGAGTCTCACGTCCTTGCCGAAAGTGGGCACCTGGCTAGTGCGGGTTGGATCAAAGCCGCCGAGATAATCTTCATAATCACCAGTGGCGGTACCATCGCCTACATCACCAAGATGACCTACTATACATTTTTCCGAAGGCCGAGAGAGGAAGATGCCGGGCACATCGAACACGTGAAAGAGGCGCCGCTATGGATGCTTGCGGGAATGGGAATCCTCGCCGCGGGCGTTCTGTTCAATGGCCTTTTTCCGGGACTGCTGCTCGGCAAACTGATCGCTCCGACGGTCGAGACCGTGCATGGCCTCGATCCGGAACTGGTCGAGCACATGGCCAATACCCATATTTTCATATGGGCGAATATAAAGGAGATCATGGTCCCCCTGGCCATCGGTATCAGTATATTCATACTGGGCGCCTGGCCCGATCTTTTCGGGCTCAAACGTCGTGGGCCGGATATCTTTGCCATGAGGCTGCCGCGCTGGCTGGGAGTTGATTACTGGTATGTGCGGGTCGCAAGAGCCTCCCTTGCGCTGCCTTTCATGGGGCATAGAGCCTACGAGCCGGTTAAAGATCAGGTGGTGAAAGGGATGAAAGCGGGTGCCGGTGGCACTGTGCAACTGGTGCGGGACGTCATATACCCGTCCCTTACCTCCAAGCCCCTGGGCTGGGTTCGTGAAAACAGCCTGCAACTCTATGGGGATGCCCGGAGCCGGCTCATGCCGAGGCTCAGGGAATATCAGGGAGACATCGCCGTAGGCGCCCTGGTTATCGCGGTCTCGCTCACAATGTTCCTGATAATGAAACTCTTGTAGATCATCAACGAGGTTGACAGTGGTTATTTTAGCGGTTCTAAGGACGGTGGCCGATAACGGGCTCGGCCGGGATATCGGGGCTATCGCGATTGCCGTCCTGGCCGGGTTTTCAGTGCTCGTCTTCGCCGCCTCTTCGGATCTCTTCGATCTCAAGATATTCAAGTTCGACCCCTTCGCTTTTAAAATGCCCAAGGAAACCAAGGTCGAATACTGGTACGTCAGGGCGGCCAGGAGATTCGAGAAATTCCTTCTTGGCGGCAGCTGGAATTACGCCAAGGTTAGGAAACGCACGCGGGTCGACCTGAAAAAAAGAGGAAGAAGGTTGAGGGTAGAGATGCAAAAGCTGATGCCGGAGGCGGTGAGCAGGCTCAACCGGGATATAACGATGGGTGTGCTCGCAATCGCGATCGTGCTGGTGGCTTTGCTCGTCCTTCGCTTGGTCTAGTGATGCAGAGACGCGGCCAATAGGGATCTGCCTAAGGGGGGATGATGATGAGGAAAGCGATAAGAATTTTGCTTATCGTGCTGGTCGTGGTATTGTTTGTTGGAAGTTCCGCGCAGGCTTGGGGCGCTGATGAAAGCGGGGAGGAGCAGCAGGATAAATCCCTGCGTTCCATAGTCGTAATAGCGGCCATCTGGCTGGCGACAATGGCAGCCGTAATAACGGTTGTTATCGTGGTCAGGAAGAAAGCGGGAGAAAAGGACAGGGAAAGCCGCGAAGGATAACAAGCGGCGCATGATATGAAAAAGGAGTGGTAAAATATGGAAGAACGGTACGGTAATGTGTCGCGCTGGCTGACCGGCTTGTCGGTCCTGTTCATACCGCTGTCGATACTCATCTTGAGTTCGGTGCCCTTGAGTTACAATTTTCAACTGCTCTTATCCAGCAAACCCGCGAATTCATGGATACGCTTCCTCTTGTTTGCCTCCTGGATTCTGATCACCCTTGCTATCATCGCGGGCATTGCTAATCTCTTGAGCCCTCTGTCCGGTGAAGAAGGCGAAGAGGTTACCGAAGCGAAAGCTTCATCGCTTGAAGAAGGCGAAGAAGCGGGCATGGCGGAGGTGGAATCGACGGTTGTCATGCGGCCCAAAAACAAGATGTCGATGGTGTTCACTACCCTAATGGCACAGGCGGTACTTTTCACTCTTGGCATAATACTCTATGTAGCCTATATATCCTGGCTGGTCTTGCCCGCCGTAAGCCCCCAAGCTCTGTACTAAGTCAGGTAGATGCCCGAGTACCTGCATCGTTTCTATCGGGAGCATATGCGGGCCGAGGGTCTGACGCCCTTCGAAATAACGCTGGGGGAGAGCGATCTCTTCATATGGGTGGAATCCGATTTAAGGCAGTTGGCCGGTTCTTCGCTTGCCCGCCATCGGCGGGAACTCGAGGATTTCATAAGGCGAAACCCCATATTCGAAACCACGTATGCTCCCTACCAGGTTGGTGAAGACGCCCCGGAGCTAGTGGCCATGATGGCTTCCGCCGCTGAACGCGTGGGAGTCGGTCCCATGGCCGCGGTGGCCGGAACCATCGCCCAGCTGGTAGGCCTCGATCTCGTTCCCGCCTCCAGGGAAATCATTGTCGAAAACGGTGGCGACATATTTATTCATTCGGCCCATGAGCGCACGGTCGGCATCTTCGCCGGTGAATCGCCGCTTAGCGGAAAGTTAAGGTTGAGGATACCGCCTACTCCAGCGGAGGGTTTGGGCGTATGCACTTCCTCCGCGACCATCGGACCCTCCGATAGCGTCGGTGTGGCCGATTGTGCCCTGGTGATGGCAACAACAGCCTCGCTTGCCGACGCGGCGGCAACCGGCCTGGGCAATCGGGCCAAAAGTGCGGCTCACATTGAGGAGGCATTGGCCTGGACCATGCACATCGAAGGCGTCCTCGGCTGCCTGGTAATAATCGGTGAGCACCTCGGAGTCCGCGGCTCACTCCACCTCGCCTAACCTACACAAAGGTGTCAGGCACCTTTGTGTAGGTTAGGCGTTGATCTACATACCTCCCACGCTGGGCTTCTGGTATATTACGTAGGGAAGTAGATTGTTAAGAAGGATGAGTATGGATCTGGAAAAAGCAAAAGCGAAAGCGGAGATCCTTAGAGCTCAAATCAATCAGCACGATTACCGTTATTACGTCCTCGACAGCCCGGAAATCAGTGATGCCGAATACGATCGCTTCATGCGCGAGCTGATTGAGACAGAGCAGGCCTTCCCCGAACTGATAACCTCCGATTCTCCCACGCAAAGGGTGGGGGCGGCGCCGAGCCACGCATTTCAATCGGTTAGCCACCGCTCCCGCATGATGAGCCTGGACAACGTCTTCGATGAGGCGGGGCTGAACAACTTCATACGAAGGGTAGAGAACCAGGTGGGAAAGACGGATTACGTATGCGAGCTCAAAATCGACGGGGCGGCAATTGCCCTCACCTACGAAGATGGCCTGTTGACGAGGGGAACCACCCGCGGAGACGGTGTCAGCGGTGAGGATGTTACATCCAATCTCCGCACCGTGAGGGCATTGCCACTACGCCTTATCGGCGAGAACGAAGTTCCTTTCCTCGAAATAAGAGGTGAGGTATTCATGCCCAGGAAGGCTTTTATCGAGCTCAACCGGCAGCGCGGGGAAGAAGGCTTGCCACTATTCGCCAACCCGCGTAACGCCGCAGCGGGGTCGTTGCGGCAACTCGATCCCCGCATCACCGCCTCGCGTAACCTCGACCTCATTTGCTATGAAATCGGTTATATAGAAGGAAAAAGTTTCCAGACGCAGAGGGAGGTGCTGGAGCAGATAAGCGATTGGGGATTTCATGTGAGCGAGCATTGGCGCGAAGCCAAGGACGCAACGGAAATAATGCCCTTTTGCGAGGAGTGGATAGCAAAGCGAGACGAACTCCACTATGAAGTGGACGGAGCGGTTATCAAGGTCAACCGCCTCGCTCAACGCGACAGGCTTGGAGCGACCAGCAAAGCCCCGCGATGGGCGGTCGCCTATAAATTTCCGGCCGAGGAAAAGACCACCAAGATCCTGGACATTACCGTGAATGTAGGCCGCACGGGAGCGCTGACGCCGCTCGCCATTATGGAGCCGGTTTTCGTAGGAGGATCAACCGTCTCTCGCGCCACGCTTCACAATGAGGACGAGATTCGCCGCAAGGGAGTCAAGATAGGCGATACCGTACTGGTTCATAAAGCCGGGGACGTGATACCGGAGATAATCAAGCCTATCATCGAAAAGCGGGACGGCTCGGAACACGACTTCGTCATGCCGGCAAAATGCCCGGCATGCGGCAACAAGGTATACCACCCCGAGGGCGAGGTGGCCACCCGTTGCGTAAATATCGATTGTCCCGCCCGCCTGTTCGAGAGCATCATGCATTTCGCATCGCGCGGGGCCATGGACATCGACGGCATGGGACCGGCGACCATAAGCGAATTGCTCGATAAGGGCTACATCCACAACGTGGAAGATATTTATTACTTGACCGAGGAGCAGCTCTTTACCCTTACCAACTTCAAGGAGAAATCCGTCTCCAATATGCTCAGTTCCATTGAGCGAAGCAAGGGAAGGCCGCTTTCCCGCCTCCTTTTCGCACTCGGCATCCGGCACGTAGGCTCGCATGTCGCGGAGGTTCTCGCCCGGCGATTCAGGACCATCGATGCCTTGGCGCGCGCGAGCCAGGACGAGCTGATTGCCGTGGAAGAAGTGGGGCCGATCCTTGCCGAGAGCATTCGGGATTTCTTCGATCTACCCCGAAACAGGGAGGTGATCGACCGCCTGCGAGCAGCCGGAGTTAATATGGAAGAAGAAGTGGAGGAGGGCCCACAAACGCTGCACGGGATCACTTTCGTGCTCACCGGGGGATTGGAATCGATGACCCGGGAAGAGGCGACGCGTTCCATAGAGGAAAGGGGCGGCAAGGTCATCTCGAGCGTGAGCCGTAAGACTGATTATGTGGCGGCCGGCTCCGAACCCGGAAGCAAATATGACAAGGCTGTGCAATTGGGCGTGGAGATAATCGGCGAGAGCGAACTTCTCGATATTCTCAAGGGAGAGCGGACGCCGGAGTCGAAAGGAAAGACATGATAGATAGAAAAGACGTGGAATATGTTGCCTGGCTGGCCAGGCTCGATCTATCGGAGGAGGAAAAAGAAAGGTTCACACGTCAGCTGGACAACGTGCTGGAGCATGCGCAGAAGATTAAATCCCTCGACACTTCCGAGGTCGAACCGACTCCCCACGTCTTGCCGCTAAAGAATGTGATGAGGGACGATGAGATAAAGCCATCCCTCTCGCAGGAGGAAGCTCTTTCCAATGCGCCGCACAGGGAGGGAGCTTATTTCGTGGTGCCCCGGATTCTATGATCGCTGGAAGGTAAGCTTTGAATCCTTTCCTGAGGTTGTTGCTTGTGGTCCTCATCGGCTGCATGGCCGGCTGGTTTATGCGCTCGCGTTCCGATCGGGGCGAACCCGGCTGGTGGTTCCTGGCTTTGCTGATAGCGGCCGCGGTGAGCGTGCTCCTCAGTGCCTTATCCTGGTGGATAGGTGACGAGACCATCAGCAGGTCCTTCTGGATAGCACATTTGATGGCGCTGTCGCTTTCGATTTTCCTCGTTTTCGGCTTCACCCGCTCATTCAACTCAAAGACCGATTTCACCCTACTCTTCTGGTCGCTGCCCTTCATGCTGGATATGGCGATAATCATAGTCGACAGCCAGTACCTCTTCGAAAGGAGCGGGAACAGCTGGATACCCCGGGGAGACAATGCCTTCGTTTATTTACACATCGGCATAGCCGTATTTTATGCCGCCATTTCCCTTTATTACGGCTTCATGGTATATAACGCTTTGAAGTTGCATGACCAGAGGGAAAAATCCATTCGTTTTCGTTATATTCTGGCCGGTCTGCTGGTCATTTTCGCGGCACAGGTTGTCGCGGCACCAATTCGGGCGGTCCTCACCACCACCGGTCCCGTTGCCGAGGGTGGCACCCTCATCGGAGCCTTGTTGTTATGGCTGGGGACTGTGGAGCCCAAAGCAGTGTTCCTGGAACGAAAGAAACAGCGCGTTGCATAACCTCCACATTGGGGTCAGATCCCTTCGTGGAGGCTCTACAAAGGGGCCTGACCCCAATGTGGAGGGGAGGGGTAGCAGGATTTGGAAATATCTTACAACATGAAAGCCTGGCAGCTGAGGGGGATGCTCGAGCGCCGGGAGGTATCCGCATTAGAAGTTCTCGACTCGGTTCTAAAGCGCGTGGAGGAGACCGAGCCGACGGTCAAAGCCTACTTAACACTTACCCGCGATGATGCCAGAGCAACGGCCGAGGCAACCGATCTTGCACTCTCCAGGGATGGAGCGATCGGTCGCATAGCGGGAATACCGATGGCGGTAAAGGATGTCCTGTGCACGCGAGGAATAAAGACCACTTGCGGCTCGCTCATCCTCGAGAACTATATTCCCGTCTATGACGCAACGGTCGTAAATTCGCTGCGGCGGGAAGGCCTGACCATGGTGGGCAAAGCCAACATGGACGAGTTCGCGATGGGTTCCTCTACCGAGAACAGTGCCTTCGGTCCGACGCGCAATCCATGGGATCCGGACCGGGTGCCGGGAGGCTCGAGTGGCGGTTCTGCGGCTGCGGTGGCGGCGGGTGAAGCCGTATGGGCGCTGGGCTCTGACACCGGCGGCTCCATCCGGCAACCGGCTTCCTTCTGCGGATTGGTCGGCCTCAAACCGACCTATGGCCTGATTTCCCGCTACGGCCTGGTTGCTTTTGCCTCCTCGCTCGACCAGATCGGACCCATAACCCGGGACGTACGGGACTGTGCCTTGCTGCTTTCACTGATCGCGGGCCACGACCCGAAGGATTCGACATCCCTGGCGGCCGATATCCCCGATTACGAAAAGGCCTGCCTCGGCGACATCAAAGGCCTCCGAGTGGGAGTCCCCGTCGAGCTGATGCAGGAGGGGTTGACGCCGGGCGTCAAGGAGGCGATGGATAATTGCCTGCATCTTTTTAGCGAACTGGGAGCCGATGTCCGGGAGGCGAGTCTGCCCAACCTCGATTATGCATTGAGCGCCTATTACATAATCGCACCGGCTGAAGCGAGCTCCAACCTGGCCCGCTTCGATGGAGTGCGCTACGGTCTTCGAGCCGGCGACGGGGAAGATATAATGGAAATGTATGGAAAGACCCGTCGGCAGGGCTTCGGGGCTGAAGTTAAGCGCCGCATAATGCTCGGCACTTATGCCCTTTCGGCCGGATACTACGAGGCTTACTACGGGCAAGCCCAAAAGGTTCGCACCCTCATAGTGGAAGATTTTCGCCGGGCTTTCGACGAGTTCGATGTCCTGGTGTCACCGACCTCGCCGACACCCGCCTTTCGCCTGGGAGAGAAGCTCGAAGATCCCTTGGCCATGTACCTCTCCGATGTTTGCACCATCCCGGTCAATCTGGCCGGCATTCCGGCCATCAGCATCCCTTGCGGTCTGGAAGACGGACTCCCGATCGGGCTGCAAATTATGGGGAAGGTGCTGGCCGAAGCACAACTGCTGCGTGTGGCCACGACCATGGAGGAGGCTCTCGATTTCAAAGCCACCCCCAAGCTCGAGGGAGAGATGCCGCTGTGAGTGAATACGAGGTGGTGATAGGGCTCGAGATACATGCCGAGTTGAAGACCAAGTCCAAGATGTTCTGCGGTTGCGACGCCTCTTTTGGGGGGGAGCCCAACAGCAAGACGGATCCGGTCTGCCTGGGACTTCCCGGCGTCCTGCCCGTTCTGAACCGCAAGGCGATAGAACTCGCAATCCGATTGGCCATCGCACTCGACTCAGAGATAGCTCCCAACTCCATCTTCCACCGCAAGAACTATTTTTATCCCGACATGCCAAAAAATTACCAGATATCTCAGTACGACCTTCCCTTGGCTATTGGAGGCCATCTGGATATCGACGTCGGCGGCGAACCATTTCGGGTGGGGATAACGCGCGTGCACATGGAGGAGGATACCGGCAAGTCGGTTCATGCCAGCGAGAGCGGCCGCATCCACGGCGCCGAGTACAGCCTCGAGGATTTCAACCGGGCGGGCGTTCCTCTGGTGGAGATCGTAACCGAGCCGGACGTAAGAACCGCCGAACAGGCCCGGATATTTATGCAGGAGCTGCGGAGCATCCTGCAGCACCTGGAGGTCTCTGACGGCAAGATGGAGGAGGGCAGCCTGCGCTGTGACGCCAACATATCGCTGCGGCCCAGGGGCGAGAGCGAAATGGGTGTGAAGACGGAAGTCAAGAACATGAATTCATTCAGGGCGCTCTCAAGGGCACTGGAATACGAGATCGTGAGGCAGACCGACCTTCTGGAAAGCGGCGGCAAGGTTGTGCAGGAGACCAGGCATTGGGATGCGGACGGTAACGTCACGACCCCCATGCGCACCAAGGAGTACGCTTTCGATTATCGTTATTTTCCGGAACCGGATCTGGTGCCCCTGGAGCCGAGCCTGGAATTCCTGGATGAGGTCCGCACGGCATTGCCGGAGCTGCCACAAGAGCGCCGCCGCCGTTTTCAAGAGGACTACAGCTTGCCGGCCTATGATGTCGGCTTGCTTACGGCATCGAAGGCGATGGGCGATTTCTTTGAGGAAACGGTACGGGCCGGGGCGCCGCCAAAAGCAGCCAGCAATTGGATGATGGGGGAGCTTTCGGCTTACATGAATGCCATGAACCTGGAGATCGAGGATATTATAGTAAGTCCCCGGCAACTGGCAAAAATGATCGAACTGGTAGAAACAGGTGTCATAAGCGGCAAGATAGCGAAATCCGTTTTCGAGGAGATGCTCAGAGGCGGCAAGGATCCGGATGAAATAGTGAAGGAACAAGGCATCACGCAAATAAGCGACTCGCAAGAGCTGGAGCGCCTGATCGCGGAGGTAATCAAGGAAAATCCGGAAAGCGTCGACGATTACCGCGGAGGCAAAGAGAAGGCCTTAGGGTTCATGGTCGGGCAGGTGATGCGCAAGACGGGGGGGAGGGCCAACCCGCAATTGGTCAATGAGATGTTGAAGCGCAGTCTAGAAGGAGAGTAGTATGCCGAACGCAGCTAAATTTTGCCCTGATTGTGGTGCCCCACTGGGCGAAAACGTCCGCTTCTGTCCCGACTGTGGAGCGAAAATGGATGGAGGCGAGACGCCCCAGCCGGCGGTGATCCAACCACCAATACCGCCAATGGCTCCGCCCCCTCCCCAGGCCGCTGCTCAGTACGGGCCGCCGCCTCCCCCACAGGGTACTCAATACGGGCCGCTACCGCCTGGAGGGGTAGATACCGCGGCCGCCGGGTTTCCCCCGGTGCCTCCGCCCAAGCGAGGCAAGGCCGGTTTGATCGTTGGCATCCTGGGAGGCGTTGTGGTTGTAGCGGGAATCGTCCTTCTCATACTCTTTCTGACCGTCTTCAACGGCGGCGGGGGAGGGGGGACCAATGAGCCGACGGCCCTGGCCGACAAATACATGGATTCTATGATGAAGAAAGACGTTGACAGCTACATGGATTGCTTCGAAAAGAGCTTCTTTTCGGACTCGGGTGATTATTCGGAGAATATGGATCCCAGGGACCTGGTGGAGCTTGGCTTGCAGTATGTGGATTTCAAATTCACGGGCGTGCAGCTCAAGGTGCAATCTCAGACGGCGGACAGTGCCATTGTTGTTACTACGGCGGGTAAGGCGAGCGTTTCCGCTTCCATTATGGATTTCGGCACTGAAACCGATTTAGCCGAGGAGCCGCTCGAGTTCGACATGTACAAGAAGGGCGGAAGGTGGTATCTCAGCGAAGATCCCATGGATCAGATCGATATTGGCGATTACAACATGGATGATTATGATTTCGAGGACTTCGACTTTGAGGACTTCGACTTATAAGATTTGATAAAGCGAGGGGCGCCGCAAGGCGCCCCTTGTTATTTATAAGAACCATTAACGTTTTGTTTAGCCCTCTTCTGCCACCATAGCTTCGTATGCGGCGGCATCCATAAGGCCGTCACCGGAATCGGACATCTTTACCTTGGCCATCCAGCCCGCTACGTAGGGATCCTCATTGATTATCTCCGGGGCCTCGACGACCTCCGAATTCACCTCGGTGATGGTGCCGTTGACCGGGCTATAGACGTCCGATACCGACTTCACCGATTCGATCTCGGCGTAAGGCTTACCGACCGCGAGCTCGGTTCCCACCGCCGGCAGCTCCAGGAAAACGATCTCGCCCAATTGGTCCTGGGCAAAGTAGGTGATGCCTATAGTGGCGGTGTCGCCCTCTATCCGCGCCCAGGCATGCTCCGAATGATACTTGAGATCATCTGGGTACATTTACTTTTCACCTCCGGGTAGTTCGGTCATACAACCATGACATAATAACGCAACGCCGCCTCTCAGCGCTACTTGCGAGCGGGTGCGGCGTGGATCGCCTTGTCGTGCGCCGCTTCCGCGGCTTCCATAACCGCTTCCGCGAGGCTCGGATGGGCGTGCACCGTCCTCCCGATGTCACTGGCAGTAATTCCCATTTTGATCGCCAGGGCCACTTCGTGGATGAGATCCGAGGCATGAGCGCTCATTATCTGGCACCCGACTATCTTGTCCGTGGATGCATCCACGACCAACTGTACGAAGCCTTGTCCCTTGCCCATCGCGAGGGCCTTACCCAGACCACCGAACATGAAGCGGCCGACCCTGGTCTCGATACCCTTTTCCTCGGCCTTGGAAGGGGTGCAGCCCACGCTTGCGATTTCCGGCTCGGTGAAGATGCATGCGGGTACCACGTCATAATTCATAACCGAATCCATGCCCATTGTGTTCTCGGCGGCGCATATGCCTTCGAAGGAAGCGACATGGGCGAGGAGTATTCCTCCCACGACGTCACCTATGGCATAAATCCCGGGCACACTGCTCTCAAGGTGATCGTTGACCACGATCTCGCCGCGCTTGCCGAGTTCGACCCCGACATCATCCAGCCCCAGATTCGCTGAATTAAGCGAGCGGCCGATCGAGACCAGAAGCTTCTCGGCTTCGAGTGTCTCTCCATTGGAAAGCTTGGCCTTCACGCCGGTCGGCTTGTATTCGACCATCTCTTCGATGGTCGTTTCGGTCATGATCTCGATGCCCTTCTTGTTGAGAATCCGCTTCATCTGTTGAGAGACACGATCGTCCTCCGTGGGCAATATTCGCGGCAGCAATTCGAGCATTGTTACCTTAGTGCCCAGGGCGTTATAAATCGTGGCGAATTCCGACCCAACAACCCCGCTTCCCACAATCATCATGGATTTGGGGATCTGCCTCAACTCGAGGCCTGTCGTGGAGGTCAGGATGGCGGGTTGATCGAAGTCGAAGGTCGGCAGGCGAGCCGGCTCCGATCCTGTGGCTACTATTATCTTCTCCGTCTCTATCTTTGTCTCGCCGCCGTCGCCCGTCACCGTAACCTCATTAGGGGCAGTGATGCGGCCCGTGCCCTGCACATACCGGACCTTATTCGCCTTGAGCAACTGGGCGATGCCGTTTCGCAGTTGCGCTGAAATCTTTTCCTTGCGATCGACCATGGCCGGCAGGTCGGCCACCGGGTCTCCCACCTGGATGCCGTACTCCTCGGCATCACGTATGGTCTCCATGGTCTCGGCGCATGCCAGCAAGGCCTTGGTCGGAATGCACCCGCGATTGAGGCAGGTTCCGCCCAGCAGTTCCTTTTCGACCAGGTCGACGCCGCTTCCCAACTGGGCGGCTCTGATCGCCGCGACGTATCCTCCCGGTCCGGCCCCGATGATGACGACTTTGGCTTTTTGCGTGTCTGGTGCCATGTCTTCCTCCTTCGAATATTTCAGCGATTCAAGCCTTAGTACTTCAGTTCATAAATACGGTCGCATTCGAACGCCGCCGCATCCACGCCGGCTTCGTTCCACTCCCTGCGACGTACCCACTGGTACGCCGCAGTCGCGCGCCTTGCCGACGCGTCGCCCCGGCGCTCTCGGTGCACGACCGTATCTATGAACTGAAGCCCTTATCTTCCCTTGATAGAGGGGAAGTCTTCCGATAGAATGTGCCTGCGTCCAGGATATTTTACCATTACAGGAGACTGTTTTGGGCAAGACCATAAGTGAGAAGATATTTTCCAATCACACCGGTGGTGATGTGAAGGCGGGAGACCTGGTTGTCAGTTCCGTCGATTTCATGATGGGACAGGATGGGACCTCTCCTCTTGCCATCAAGGCCTTTGAAGAGATCGGCGGCAAGAGCGTTCTCGAACCGGCACGGGTCGCCATGGTGATCGACCACAGCGCTCCCAGCCCTCTGGAAGGAGTTTCCAATCTGCACACCATGATGCGGGAATTCGCCGGCGAACAGGGGCTATGCCTCTACGATATCGGCATGGGAGTCTGCCACTGCCTGCTGCCCGAACAGGGCCACGTCGCGCCGGGTGAGATAGTGGTGGGAGCCGATTCGCACACCACGACCTATGGCGCTATCAACGTTTTTTCAACGGGTGTGGGATCTACGGATCTGGCGGCCGCAATGCTGACCGGCAAACTGTGGTTCAAGGTCCCGCCGACGATGAGGATCGAGCTCAAGGGCAGGTTGCCCCTGGGCATTTATTCCAAAGACGTCGCGCTCTTCCTGGCTGGCCGGATAACCGCCGACGGGGCCACTTATATGGCGGTTGAATATAGCGGCGAGGTCGTCCAGCGCCTGTAGGTGGAGGCTCGCTTTACCATATCCAATATGGCGGTGGAGATGGGGGCGAAGGCCGGACTCATGGAGGCCGATGCCAAGACTATAGAATGGGTGGCCGGCCGGGTCGACCATCCCTTTACGCCGGTATCACCGGATGCCGACGCCGACTATCAGAAGATCCTCGACTTCGACCTCAGCGATCTTTCGCCCCAGGTCGCCGAGCCTCACAGGGTGGATAACGTCAAGCCGGTGGAGGAATTGGAAGGAACTCCCATCCAGGAGGCGGTCATCGGCACCTGCACCAACGGCAGGTTGGAAGACCTCCAGATAGCGGCGGCGTTGCTGGGGGGCAAGAGAGTGAGCCCGGATGTGCGCTTGATCGTCGCCCCGGCATCCAGGCAAGTGCTGATGAAGGCCATGGATTTGGGAATTGCCCAACGGCTGATCGAGGCGGGGGCGGCGATTGTCACGCCGGGTTGCGGGCCCTGTGTAGGGACCCACAATGGCGTCCCCAGTGATGGCGAGAGCGTTATAAGCACCGCCAACCGCAATTTCAAGGGCCGCATGGGAAACCCCAAGGCCTTCATATACCTGGCGAGTCCGGCGACGGTCGCGGCTAGCGCGGTTGCCGGTAAGATAACCGACCCGCGGCGCATGCTGTAAAGGCGAGGCGAAGAGCAATGGGTGATAGCAAGATTCTCACGGGCAGGGCGCACGTCTTCGGTGATGACGTAAATACCGACTACATAATATCGGGTCGCTACAAGTTCAAGACTCTGGATATGAATGAGCTCGCCTGCCATTGTATGGAAGACATAGACCCGGATTTCGCGAGCAAGGTGGAGCCCGGCGATTTCATAGTGGCGGGGGCCAACTTCGGCTGCGGTTCATCCCGGGAGCAGGCACCGCTGGTGATAAAGCACGCCGGTGTGAGCGCGGTTCTCGCCTCGTCCTTCGCGCGCATCTTCTTTCGCAATGCGATAAACAAGGGACTGCCGGTCGTAGAGTGCGATACTTCACAAATCGAGCCTGGAGACGACCTCGAAGTCGATCTGAGCGAAGGTAAGGTGAGGAACCTGACTCGGGGCGTGGAAATGGACATAGCACCGCTGCCTTCGGTTATGATGGATATCCTCGCTGACGGCGGGCTTACCGACTATTTGAGGAAGCACGGAGGATTCAAACTATGAGACGAGTGACGTTGATACCGGGTGACGGAGTAGGGCCGGAGATCGTCGAGGCCTGCCGCAGAGTCATCGAGGCGGCGGGCGTTGCAATCGAGTGGGATGTCCAGGATGCGGGGGCCGACGTTGCGGAGAAGTACGGCACACCTCTGCCGACCCACGTCCTCGATTCCATTCGCGAAAACAAAGTGGCTATGAAAGGCCCGATTACGACTCCGATCGGTTCGGGTTTTCGCAGCATAAACGTGGCGCTAAGGAAGGAACTCGATCTCTATGCCAATCTACGACCGGCGAAGAGCATCGAAGGGGTCCGCTCTCATTACAAAGACATAGACTTGATCGTAGTGAGGGAGAACACTGAAGACCTCTACGCCGGCATCGAGCGAATGGTCGACGAAGACACCGCCGAAAGCATAAAGCTGATAACCCGGGGTGCTTCCGAGCGTATCTGCCGTTTCGCCTTCGAGTACGCGAGGCGGGAGGGTAGGCGTAAGGTGACGGCCGTGCACAAGGCCAACATCATGAAGTTCTCGGACGGACTCTTCCTCGAGACGGCGCGCAGCGTCGCCCGCGACTACCCGGACATCGAATTCGAGGATCGCATCGTAGACAACATGGCCATGCAATTGGTCCAGAAGCCCCACATATACGACGTGCTCGTTCTGCCCAACCTATACGGCGATATCATCTCCGACCTCTGCGCCGGCCTGGTTGGCGGGCTCGGCGTGGCGCCCAGCGCCAATATCGGCGAGGAGATACACGTCTTCGAGCCGGTTCACGGTAGCGCTCCCAAGTACACCGGCATGAACAAGGTGAACCCGACGGCGCAGATCCTCACCGGAGTCCTCATGCTCCACTTCCTGGGCGAGGAGGAGGCGGCGCACCGTATTTATGCTGCTGTATGCACGGTGATCCTCGAGGGCAAGCAGGTCACCTACGACCTGGGGGGAGACGCCAGGACCTCCGAAATGGCCGATGCCATAATCGAAAAGCTGTAAGCGTAATACCAACAATGGGGTCGTGCCTCAACATCAACACATTCAAGCAATACAATTAACCTTTTTTCGTGAACGAATGTGTTGATGTTGAGGCACGACCCCCATCTTGACGACATATCGGATTATCTAAATAATAGGTCAATAACTTCGTATCATATTGCTCGCTAGCCATAACCCGGAGGTATGACAATTGGAATTCAGGAGTAATGCAGCCAAGAAAGGTTTATCCAGAGCCGGGCATCGTTCTCTCGTAAAGGCCAATGGCCTGACCGATAAGGAGATCGAGCAGCCCTGGGTGGGAATAGCCTGTGCGGTAAACGAAATAATTCCCGGCCATACCAACCTGCAACAAATCGCCGATGCGGTTAAAACCGGGGTGCGCATGGCGGGGGGAACCCCCATGCAGTTCGGCGCAATCGGGATTTGCGACGGACTTACGATGGGGCACGCCGGTATGAAATATTCCCTTCCTTCCAGGGAAAATATTGCGGACAGCGTTGAATTGATGGCCCAGGCGCATGCCTTCGACGCGCTGGTATTAATTCCCAATTGCGACAAGATCATCCCGGGCATGCTGATGGCGGCCGCCCGCCTCAACTTGCCGACGGTAGTAGTAAGCGGGGGTCCCATGCTGGCCGGGAGGCATCGCGGGCGTGATGTCGATTTTATAACGGTTATGGAAGCCCAGTCGGCGGTTGAATCGGGGCGCATGGAGGCCTGCGAACTGGACGAGCTGGAAAATAATGCCTGTCCGGGCTGCGGCAGCTGCGCCGGACTCTTCACCGCCAATTCCATGAATTGCCTCACCGAGGCGGTCGGAATGGGGCTGCCGGGAAATGGCACCATTCCTGCGGTCTATGCTGCCCGCTTGCGCCTGGCCAAGGAAGCGGGCCTAGCGGTAATGGACATGCTTCGCGAAGGCAGGCTGCCGAGGGATATCATCAGCGGCGAATCACTGCGCAATGCACTGGCCGTGGACATGGCCATCGGTGGTTCCTCGAACACGGTGCTCCATCTCGTGGCTATCGCCCATGAAGCGGGTATCGAGTTGACTCTCGATGCCATTCAGGAGGTTTGCGATCGCACGCCGAACCTGGTTCGCATCAGCCCGGCGGGTGAAGGACGCCATCACATGCAGGATCTGCATGAAGCGGGAGGTATACCGGCGGTGATGGGTGAACTACTTAAAAAAGGATTGATAAATCCGGATGTGCCTTGTGCCGCCGGACCGAGGATAGGCGACATTATCGAGGGAATGCATACCCTGAATCCCGAGGTTCTGCGGCCGCTGGAAGATCCTTACATGCCGACCGGCGGCCTGGCGATACTGGCCGGAAACCTCGCTCCGGAGGGAGCGGTGGTGAAACAGTCGGCGGTGCCGGAAAACCTGATCAAGCATAGCGGGCCGGCCCGGGTCTTCGACAGCGAGGAGGCGGCGACGGAGGCCATTGCCGGAGGCCTTATAAGGGAAGGCGATGTTATCGTCGTGCGTTATGAAGGGCCGCAGGGCGGACCAGGAATGCGCGAGATGCTCAACCCGACGGCTACGATCGCCGGTATGGGGCTGGGGGACAAGGTCGTTCTGATAACAGACGGCCGCTTCTCGGGAGGAACGAGGGGAGCGGCGGTCGGTCATATATCACCGGAGGCGATGGAGGGCGGCCCGATAGCCCTTATCCGGGAGGGAGATACCATCGAACTGGACATCGAGAGCCGGAGCATGAACCTGGCGGTCGGCGAAGATGAGCTTGCGCGCCGGCGGGGGGATTGGTGCAAGCCCGAGCCCAAAGTGACCCGGGGTTACCTGGCAGAATACGCCCGCCGGGTGACGAGCGCAAGCCGCGGCGCCGTCCGCAAGGACCAATAACCTACACAAAGGTGTCAGGCACCTTTGTGTAGGCAGTAGGAACTGGAGTGTTGAATTGAAACTGAGTGGAGCGAAGGCACTGGTAAAAAGCCTCGAGGACGAGGGAGTCGAAATCGTATTCGGCATCCCGGGTGGGGTGGTCCTGCCGTTTTTCGATGCCCTTTACGATAGCAAGATGCGCAAGGTCTTGACCCGGCACGAGCAGGGGGCCGCTCATATGGCGGACGGATATGCCAGGGCGACCGGACGGGTCGGCGTGTGCATCTCGACCTCCGGTCCCGGTGCAACAAACCTGGTGACGGGTATCGCTAACGCATATATGGACTCGATCCCCATGATCGCCATAACCGGCCAGGTGGCGAGCCACATGATCGGTACCGATGCTTTTCAGGAGGCAGACACGACCGGCATCACCCTGCCCATCGTCAAACACAACTATTTGATAAAAGATGCGGCGGAAATCACCGACGTGATGCAGGAAGCCTTCTATATAGCCCGGACGGGGAGACCCGGGCCGGTAGTTATCGATGTCCCGGTCGATATCTTCCGCGGTGAGGTGAACTATAGCCGCCGCGAG
>Ga0154740_118_pt7 | contig 26090 bp, 19 predicted proteins | sample Rifle2008BG16ft_FD_105748 | JGI IMG/M metagenome (GOLD analysis project Ga0154740, IMG submission 105748) | Candidatus Solincola sediminis RBG_16_55_12 | reverse complement strand
TGTCGACCCTCAGGGAAGAACAGCCGATGATCACGGTTCCGAAGATTACCGAGGTGGAAGAGGAGCCCGTTGAGGCCAAGCCTATCTCCCGTCTGGCCTTACCTAAACTCAAGCGTTGGCAGGCGGTCGGGGGCGCCGCTTTGCTGGCCGTCGGAGCGGTCCTCCTGGTCATATGGATCCTGTCGTCGATTATCGCTCCGAGCAAAGTGCAGGTTCCAAACTTTATCAATATGAACAAGGAGGAGGCGAGAGGCCTCGCATCCCAGAGCGACCTGGGAATTCAGGTGGTCGGCCAGCAGTACGATGCGAATGTCAAAGCGAATTATATAATTTCCCAAAGCCCTGAGGGCGGTGTCATGGTCAGGAGGAAGACGATCATAAAGGTGCTCGAGAGCCTGGGGCCGCTTACCGTACCCAACCTGGTCGGACTCAGCCTGGAGGATGCGAGTATGGTCCTCGAGAGCAGGGGTTTCAGGGTCGGAGAGATAACCTACCGAGAGTATGCCGATTTCACCGAGAACCGGGTCGTCGAGACGGATCCGCCTTACGGTTCGAAGCTCTCGGGGGGAGACTTCGTCAACCTTATTATCAGCAAGAAGGGCTGATAGATCCCACCCCATGTCGACGGGAACATTATTCTCGAATGACACCTCAAAGCACAGGGCGATCGGGCATTACGGAAGGAGTCCCGATCGGGCCCATTGAAGTATTTCGATAGGCGGGGCTCGCCAGCGCCTCGCTGTTCCAGGCGAAAAGGGGATCAAGTGCTTGGTAAGGTCTTCAATCAGCGCTACCGCTTAAAAGAAAAGATTGGAAGCGGGGGGATGGCCGACGTCTTCCTGGCGGATGACCTTTCCTTGAACCGGGAAGTCGCGATTAAGATACTTCATTCTCAGTTCGCCTCCGATCCTTCCTTCATTCAGAGGTTCCGATATGAGGCCCAGGCGGCGGCCAACCTGAGCCACCCGAATATCGTTAATATCTATGATTGGGGCAACGAGGGTGATCTTTATTACATAGTCATGGAATACGTCGAAGGGCGAGACCTCAAAGACCTCCTGAGGACCGAAGGACGGCTGACGCCGGAATGGGCGGCAGAAATCGCTGCGGAGATATCGGCGGCCTTGCAGTTCGCCCACCGTCGCAACCTGGTCCATCGTGATATAAAACCGCACAACGTCTTCATAACCAACCTGAGCCGCGTGGAGGTAATGGATTTCGGCATAGCAAGGGAGGGGAACGGGGAAGGCATGACCCAGACCGGTGTGGTGATGGGCACGCCGCAATATATTTCCCCGGAGCAGGCACAAGGCCTCGCGGTAGACGGCCGCTCGGATATCTACTCCCTGGGGGTCGTGCTTTACGAAATGCTGACCGGCCGGGTCCCATTCGACGACCCCAGCCCGGTCACCATTGCATATAAGCAAGTACGGGAGGACCCAATCCCCCCTTCGGTTATCAACCCGGAGGTTCCCCCGACCCTCGAAGCCATCATTATGAAGGCAATGTCCAAGAACCCGGCCAACCGCTTTCAGACCGCTCAAGAGATGAAAGCGGATCTCCTCCGCTTCCTGGAGGGGATGCCGGTCAATGCGCCCCCGGTCCTTACCGAACTGGCATACCCCACGACCGCCGCCACACCGGCAAATGTACCCCGTCAGGGCTCGAACCGGAAGTGGGCGTGGATAACCGCCGGCGTTGTTACGGCGCTGGTGATTATAGGTATCGTGCTGGTCATCCTTCTAAGTGGAGGGGGAACCAAGGTTGCTACTCCGAATCTCGTCGGCCTTTCCCAACAAGACGCCGAGGCGGCCATCGGATCGCTGGGCCTTAAATTGGGAAGCGTCGGCTTGCAGTACGTCGGGGATGCATCGGAAAAGGTAGGCGTGATCGTATCTCAGGATCCCGAATGGGGCACGATGCTCGCCAAGGGACAGACTGTAAACCTGGTGGTAAGCCAGGAATTGAGGATGCCCAACCTCGTAGGCATGACGCGCAGCGCCGCAGAGGACGCTCTGAGGAATCTGGGGATAACGGTTATAGAAGTGGAAAACTCCCCGGTAGACAACTCGAAGCAGATAGATATCGTTCTGACCCAGGATCCGGCGAGTAAAAACTATATCGCACCGAGTGTGAACGTCAAACTGGTGATTGGCGTCGAGCAGAAGAAGAAAGCCGTGCCTGACGTCGTAGGAGAACAGCAGGCGGATGCCGAGGTTCTGCTCCGGGATGCCGGCTTCGAGGTGGCGGTTACGGAAGAAGCAAGCTCGGAAGTGCCTAAGGGCGAAGTAATCCGACAGAGTCCCCTGGGCAACCAGAGGGTCGTCGAGGGGAGCACGGTGACCATCGTCGTCAGCGCCGGTGTGGATAAGGTTATCGTCCCTACTGTCACAGACATGACTGAAGAGAATGCAAAAACCAAGCTCACCAACAGCGGCCTGAGCTACACGGTGGTCTACCAGGCAACAACCGATCCGACCAAGATCGGTATAGTCCTCGAACAGATACCGCTGCCCGGGGAAGAGGTCGACAGGGGCTACACGGTACGTATTTTCGTCGGCCGCGCCCCGTAAACCTTCACAAAGGTGTCAGGCACCTTTGTGAAGGTTCAGAGCATTACGATGAAGCCGGCCCCTGTGCCCCCCGAGGTAAAGGAATGGTGAGAGCGGCTACGGTTATAAACCTTATCTGGCCGCTTCCTTTTGCCCGGGTACCTCCCGATAAGAATGAAATTATTTATATCAAGCACGTACATATTTTTTATCGGAAAGAGAAGCATGGGGCTGTAATTCCCCATGCTATAATCTGCGCATGAAAGAGGCATATGACGCAGTGATCGTCGGCGCGGGTCCGGCCGGCTCTACCGCAGCCTATTACCTGGGCGTTTACGGCTACAATATTCTCCTCCTCGACAAGGATGTCTTTCCCAGGGAAAAGGTCTGCGGCGACGGCATCGCTCCTCGCAGCGTGCATGCCCTCTATGAGATGGGCTTGAAGGAGGAAATAGAGGGTCGGTTCTTGAGGACTTCGGGAATTCGCTTCTATGCCAGCCGCGGCGGGCTGACTGAAGTAGACTACCCGATGGGAAGCAATTTTCCCGATCACGGCTATGTGATACCCAGAAAAGAACTCGATTACATCCTGCTCAAGAAGGCCGAGGCCGCGGGGGTCGAGATCCGGCAGGGATGGGAGGCAAAAGGGGTCCTCCGGGAGGAGGGTGGAAGCTTCCAGGGAATCGAAGCCGAATTCGAGGGCGAGAAAGTCCACATCGGGGCTCGATATATTGTGGGGGCGGATGGCCCCTCCTCGTTGATAGGAAATAAATTGGGCATGCTTCGCAATGACCCCCGCTTCATGGGGGTCTCGGTGAGATGCTATATGAGTGGGGTGGAGGGCTTATCGGATCGTTTGGAGATCTACCCCGAGGATGCGATCATGCCAAGCTGCGGATGGATATTTCCAATGAATGGCAATCTGGCCAATGTAGGCGTAGGTGCCATGCTTTATGCCATGAGGAGCAGGAAGACCAATCTCAATCGCACCTTTGAGGACTTCGCTCACAAGACGAGGCACGCTTCGGAAAAGCTTCGGGGAGCGCGCAGGGAGGGCAGGCTGCGGGGCGCCCTCCTACGAGTAGGCATGGGTGGCTCGAAAGCGAGGAAGGCGAATGTGTTACTCGCGGGCGATGCCGCTTCGCTCACCAACCCGATCAGCGGAGAAGGAATCACCTATGCACTGGAGAGCGGGGGGCTGGCAGCGGAAGCCATAGCGGCAGCGCTGAAAAGCGGGAACCAGGAAGCGCTCCTCGACTATCAGGTCGCCTTAAACGACCGCTACGAGCATTATTTCCGGCTGGGAAGCCTGGCAATCCGCTACGGCAACAATCCCTGGTTCGTGAACCCGCTGCTCTTCACCACCTCCCGTATACCCAGACTGGGAGACAAGATGGGTCGCTTCCTGATGAATTGCAGGCGTGGCGCCGACCCGGAGGTCAGCCTTCGAAAAGAAGGTCATGAGAGCGGCCGGCATGAGCGTTAAGGTTACGTTTCTTTACCCCGATTTTTTCCAGTATGACGAGGAGCGCTATCTCCCGGAAGGTCGCATCTATCTCGGCATAGCCTCCCTCTCCGCGTTCTTGAAAAAGGAAGGACACAATACTTCATTGATTCACCTGGTTGCGCCGCCGGGAAGGGATGAGCTTACGAGACGGATAAGGGAGGAAGCACCGGACGTAATCGCCGTTTCTACTACCAGCCATATGTTTCCCCACGTCAGGCAATGGATCGAGTGGATCAAAGAGGATAAGGATATTTTTACCATCTGCGGAGGGGCTCATCCGACCATCGATCCCGAGGGAACTATGGCGGAAGCACGGCTCGATGCCATATGTCTGGGAGAGGGAGAAGAGGCGCTGGCCGAGTTATGCGACAAACTCGAGCGGGATCAGGACCCTTCCGGCATCCCCTCCCTCTGGGTGAGAAGAGGCGAGCAAGTAAAGAGAAATCCGGTGCGTCCCCTGATAGAGGACCTCGATTCGCTGCCCCTGCCTGACCGCAGCATCTTCGACACTGCGCTTTTCTGCGCGCAGCAGCACGAGCGCGGCACGCTCATGGCATCTCGCGGCTGTCCTTACAGTTGTACGTATTGCTCCAATCACGTGCAGCGGAGCATCTACCCCAATCGCAAGAAGTACGTACGTTTTCGCAGTGTGGATAACGTAATGCGCGAGATACGGGAAATAATCGCAGAGGATGATGAAGGCAGGCTGCGTTATATAAGGTTCGATGATGACATACTCACCATCGATCGCGACTGGTTCAAGGACCTCACCAGCCGTTACAATAAAGAAATTGACCTGCCCTTCATATGCAATTCACGCGTAAACCTCCTCGACGAGGAAACGGTCAAGCTCTTCGCCGAAGCCGGTTGCTCGGTTATTTGCATGGGCATCGAGAGCGGTAATGAGGCGTTGCGGAAGGAAGTATTGCGGCGCAATATGGCCGACGGTGACATAATCAAGGCTTTCCGGCTCTGCCGCCATTACGGCATAAAGACGGTTTCCACCAATATGGTTTCCCTCCCCGGAGAAGACTTGCCGGCGCTCATCGACACTATTAAGCTGAACGCCAGGGCCCGCCCCAACTGTATGCAGGTCTCAACCTATCATCCCTATCCGAATACCATACTTTACCAGTTGTGCGAGGAAAAAGGATATCTGTCGAAGCGGCACGTCGACACTATCTTTGACGGCCGCAGCGCTCTCGATAGTCCCTGTTTCCGGGAGCCCGCTTATGCTTTCACCAAAGAAAAGTTCTATCCCCTTAGCGAACTATTTTCCCGATTCTATGAGGCCGGACGTTTAGGGGGTGTAGCGGTTCGCATCGCCGATTACTTCCTGAACGATTCTCGCATGCCTTGGCTGCTGCGGCGCCCGCTGCTGCAAAAAGCGTGCGCGTGGGCCGATGCACACTCCCGTTTCGAGTGGATTTATTATTAAGCCTCGCATTTTATACGAAGGCTCAACAGGAGCCGCAACCGGGACGATACAGTTTATAGACAATATCAGGATCGAACAGGGGGTAAGGAACCGCGAGGGGGTCTAACAGAATGGCGGGGAAGAAATTATGTAAGGTTTGCGGCGTTCCCTTGCGGGTAACCAAAGAACACGAGTGGCTGTCCAACGGAACCATTGTGCAGAGGGAAAACCGTGAACATCGCATGGTATTTATCGAGACCGAGAACCTGGCTGCCACCTTTTCCGGCGTCGAGGAGATCATCGGCCGCAGTATCGAACGCATAATAATCGAGGCCAAACGACGTGCCACCTTTGACTTCGTTGATCACATGCTCCCCGCCGCAGTCAAAAAAATTCTCAGGGTGGTGGGGATGCGGCCTGCAGTAAAGAGCATAAGCGCCCTGGGCAGCGTCATGGGTTTCGGCGATATCCAATTGGTCAGAGTGCACCGCGCGCAATTGCTCCTGCACGACTATGTAATCATGAAAATCAAAGAACCTTATTCCATAGCCCTTTTCTGCGGCGACGTCGCCGGTACGTTCAATGCCGTAAATCAACGTGAAGTGGCGGTTACCTATAAACAGGAATCAACAGTGCAATATGAAGTGACCGGACGCATTTCCACTCATCCCCTAGGGCTGCAGGATAGATTGCAGGCAAAGGTCTACGCCGACAAGGAAGGCGATGTCAAATGGCAGCCCTGCGCGGAATGCGGCGGTCCGATGGAGCTTTCTGAATATCAATGGCATGTTGATAGAGGCATTATCGAGTCCAGGGAACACCCCCGGCGAATGGCCCTAGTCGGGCCCGCCTCCCTGGATGCCGTAATCGAAGAACTGGAAAGCGAGTTGGGTGATAGCATCCCCCAGGTGGTAATCGAGGCGCAGCGGCGTTTTATAAGGACGGGATTTTATACCCTCGAGGAAATCGCTAGCGAGGAACTGTTCCGCAAGCAACTGGCCATAAGGGGACTCGGCAACGTGAGGGAGGTCGAGTGGGGCGAGGGATCGATGCGCTTTCGCATGGAGAATCAGTGCCTCCACCTGGTCATCGTCGGCCTGGTATTGGGCTTCTTCGAATTGGCCTTCGGCCGCGAGGGAGTCGTTCAGTGGGAGGTGACTGACGGAGGGGATCTTGTGGTTGAAGTCGCGCTTAAAGAGGGCTCCTAGAAACCCACAATTATGGTTTCTCGCTGCACGTACAGGGCACCTGCCGGCACCTGGGACAACCATCACGATACTTGGTCATTGCCTGCTCGACGTCGATTCCACAGAGATTGGCCAGGCTGACAAGCCAGGCCAAGACGTCAGCGAATTCCTCGCTCAAGGCGACGTCATCGCCTTTTCTCAGGGCTCGGGATAATTCACCGACTTCCTCCACCAGCCAGGCATAGGTGCCCATCACACCTCTCTTCGCGTCCTTTTCTAGGTAGGCGTCCTTCATATTCCTCTGAAACTCGGCTATGTTCATCGTTTCCTTCCTTCGACAGGCTGTCTTACCGGCCTGCAAATACTATATGCTTTTCTCGTGCCGGCCAAAACATGCAATGGTTGTAATCGGAACCCAATCAGTGGCCCACAGGTCTGATATAATGTTCCTGCCTGGAAAACCGGCACTTTTTCCCGGGGCGAGTGGCGGAATTGGTAGACGCGCTGGGTTCAGGGTCCAGTGCTCGTACGGGCATGCGGGTTCGAGTCCCGCCTCGCCCACCAGGTAACGATGGGACGGCTTTTTCAGCCGTCCCTTTGTACGATAATCACGGGCGGCGGGCAGGCTGTTGAAGCTGCACGGCCGAGGGTGGTGAAAAGCAGTTGTATGCACAGACGAGAACACCAAGATTTACCAAGCGCAGGAGAAGTCCGGCTCCCGTGATAATCATCGCCGTTGTCATCCTTCTGCTGGGCTGTTGGGTCTTCAATGTGACATGCGGCAGCAAGAAGAAAGTCGATACTTCCAATCTCAGTGAATATGCCAACCGGGTAAGCTCACTGGTAGAAGCTTCGAATGCCCTTGCCCAGACTTGGACATCGATCCAGGCGAATCTCGTTCAGTTGATCGCCACGCCGGAAATCCTCAACGATCAGCTGAAGGCGGTAGAGGACCAGTGCAAGGAACTGCTGGATCAGGTCAGGGCCTTGGAAGTGCCGGAAGCGGTAAGAGACGTGAATTATGCGCTGCTGATGTGCTTTGAAGGCCGCTATCGGGCGATGAAGAATTACCGCCCCGATCTGGTCAATGCCATCTCGGCAGCGGATACGCAGGTGTATACGCAGAATATTTCCGATGACCTCCAGGAACTTATGCGTTCCGACGGTAGCTACTATTATTACAAAAGGTCGATGAGCGAGAGCCTGAGCGAGAACAATATTGCGGATACAAGCCTCCCCGATTCGGTCTGGCTGCCGAACTGGGATCAGGCGACCGCTGAGAGCGTGCGATCGATGCTGATCTCGCTCAAGGGGACTGAGGTGCACGGCCTGGCATTGGGCGGTGTTACCCTGTCTCCCGCCGGCCGCATTGTTGAGGAGGGGGGCGAGGCAGTCCATCGAATTCCTTACACCCAAGAAATAAGCATTACCATAAGCATCCAGAATCAGGGAAGCCGGGCGGAAAAGGATGTGGTTGTCTCGGTCAGCCTCTACTCCACGGCGAATCCCGCACCCACCAAACAGGAGCAGACAATCGCATCTATCGGGCCGGGAGAAACGGTTCAGGTCGTATTTGCCGGCCTGAAGCCGAAAACAGGCGGCGTGCGAAACGTTCTTGAGGTGAAGGCAGGACCGGTACCGTTGGAGACCTTGGTGGACAATAACCAGAAATTGATATACTTCACGGTAGAGTGAATCGGAAAATGAATCCAGAAGCTGATTTGAACATCCGTACCGCCGCCCTCGACTTGCTGAAAGGCCGGCTGGATGACATCGTCGAGGAGATAAACGGAATCCTCATCGATTCCATACCTTCTTTCAGAAACCGTTCCCCTCAGTTTTATTCACGCGTCAGCGAAATAAGCAGAACCGCATGCGAAAGCGTGCTGGCCCAGCTGGATCGCGGGAAGATAGCCATGGATGCCTTCGATTGGGGGGATCTTCAGGCATTCGAGTTGGCGGACATCCTGCGTGCCTTCAGGGTCGGCAGCGAGGTAGCCTGGCGGTGGATAAGGAAGGTCTGGGAAGGGGCCGGCTACACGGCCGAGGAATACCTGAGAGCCAGCGAACTCATATGGGAGTTCTATTTTCGAGCCGCCGATTCGGTCGCCCAGAATTACATTGACCAGCGGCAAAGGTCTGTGAGGGAATTCAACCTGTTACTCAATCGCATCAGGGTCATCCAGGATCGGGAGGAGCTGATGCGGCAGATAGTAGATGGCGCCTGCGACCGGTTGGCCTACCGGCGTTGCCTGCTTTTCCTCTACGAGCGGGAGATGTTGATCCCGGTTGCCGCGCGAGACCGCGAGGACCAGTCCTGGGGAAGAGAAATCATAAGGGAGGTCCGGAGGTTTCCGATTTCACCAATGGCTAAGGGTCTCGAGGCAAGGGCCTTCTACGAGCGGGCTATGAAGAGCGGCCGCGGAGAAGAGGGGGTCAACGTAGCCTTCCTTTCTCCCGAGAAAGGGAGTGAATTCGTAGTTGTGCCGGTAAACCCGACCGGCTCACCGAAAGGTCTTATGTATATAGAAGCCGATGTGGGAGCGGTCATCGCCGAAGGGGATCGGGAGATACTGAGCACCTATGCGGACACCGTGGGCATGGCCCTCGAGAACACCCGGCTCTACCGAGAGGTGGAGGCCAAGCGCAGGGTGATGGACCATCTAATGGCCCGTGTAAATACGGCACATGAGGAGGAAAGGGCTCGAATCGCGCGGGAGCTGCACGATTCAGTGGCGCAGACTCTGCTCAAGATCATCTATGCGGCAGGCTTCGCCCTCGATTTCCTCCAGGAAGATCCACATCTGGCGGTCGATGAGATTGAAGAGGTGCAGCAGCGAGCCAAGGAATGCATGCGGGAATTAAGGGAGATAATGGCCAACTTAAGGCCGACCCCCCTGGATATCCTGGGTCTGAAGGAGACCATCATTCGCTATGCTGAGCAATTCGAGGAAGAGTATGCGATAAATACGAGCCTTGATCTCAGAGGCCTGGAGTCGATCAGCACTTCCGCCGAGCTTACGGTTTTCAGAATACTCCAGGAAGAATTAGCAAATGTTGGTAAACACTCCAACGCAACTTCCGTGAGGATCAGATCCGAGACGTCCCAGGGCGATTTTGTCCTCAGCGTAGAGGACGACGGCGTCGGCTTCGATCTCAATGTGCTCGCCGCCGAGCAGGAGAGCGGGGAACACCTGGGCTTGATGGCCATGCGAGAGCGGGCCGAGCTGTTGGGCGGATATCTGAGCATAGATTCCATGCCCGGCATCGGCACCCGCATCATCGTGAGGTTGCCCATTCTCAGCGGGGGCGAAACCTGATGGCGTCCAGGGAAGGCGAATCGATCAAGGTCATGCTCGTGGACGACCACGAGGTAGTCCTCGAGGGCTTGATCCGTATTCTGGAAAGGCAGGGAGGCATTAAAATACTGACCGTGGCGCGTTCGGCCGAAGAAGCCCTGGAAAAAATTGAGAGGTTTCCTCCCGATGTCATTATCGTCGATATCCAGTTGCCGGGGATGAACGGTATCGACCTGATCAAGAGAATCAAGGCGAAATACCCGCAGATAGAAGCGATAACCCTGACCGTCTTCGACGATGAGCAGTTCGCCAGGCAGGCGATCAAGGCAGGCGCTATAGGATATGTCATAAAAGATGCCGCCAAGGACGAATTGGTGACGGCGGTAATCGCGGCGGCCAGGGGCGAGTCCTTGATATCCACCTCCGTAGCGCGCAAGCTGATCGCCGATATCACCGAACCCGGAGCACGCCGCAAGAAAAAGATGGAGGGCTTCGAAGGGCTTTCGCAGCGGGAGATTGATGTCATAAAGTTGATGGCGCGGGGCTATAATAACCGGCAGATAGCAGACCTCCTTTTCATAAGCGAGCATACGGTGAAGGTGCACATCCGCAATATCTTCCGAAAGATAGGGGTCGCGGATCGCACGAATGCCGTGCTGTGGGCAATAGAGAACGGAGTGGTCTTGAAAGATAAGGAAACCATTACACCCGATAAACCACAGATATAAACAGCGCAGGCTTCAAATTAGGCAAGAGACATGCCGAGGTTATAAGAGGCTGAGCAATAGGGCGAACAATCGGATTCAAGGAGGCTAGTTGTTACAGGCATGTGATGGATGCGGTATGCCTCTCCTCGTAAGCCGCGGTCTCGACTGGAATGAAAACGGCTCGATGACTCTTGCCATGTCTCCCATGGAACGGATGGTCTTTTTCGAATCGGATACCATAGATAACCTGTTCAGGGGCGTAGAGAAACTGATAGGGATACCGATCGGACATCTGGTTATCGAGAGCCGCGCGCGTGAAACTAAAAGGTATATCGAACGTACTTTTCCCCCAAAAATGCGCAACGCTGCGGCATTCAAGTATATGACGGGCCACGCCGTCGATCCTTCTATAACTCGAGAAGAGCGGGAAACGCACCTGGCGGCAATCAAAAACATCACCCAGATAATTATCAATATCAGCCGGATATACGGCTATGGAGACCAGAGACTAAGCAATCTTTGGGAAACCGACGGCGATTATCCGTGGCGGACACAGGTAATACGAAATCCTTATTCGGTACTTTTTATAGCGGCGGATAACATAGGTTCGGTGGAGGTTTTCGAAGAGACGGATATGAGAGTGGAGTACGAGGCTATCGAAGAAGACACATATAAGATCGAGGTCCGGCCGGGGACACATCTGGTAGCCTTGAAAGAAAGGCTGAAGAGAAAACGCTATTCTTTCAAACCGGGCGACATCTCTTACGATCGTTGCCCGCAATGCGGCGCGCCCGCGGAAGCGGCCTCCCCTCGCTGGTCTCGAGAAGACGGCACGTATACCGATCCGGTCACGGGCAGGAGAATGGCTATCTTCGGGCCTTCATCCATGGATTCGGTTCTCAGCGATCTGGAACTCGAATTGGGGGAATCCATACCGGAGACGATCATCGAGGCCCAAAGGCAGTATGTGAAGGAGGCATGGGGCGGAGAGCGATGGAACAGGGCAGCTTCTGATTTCCGGAAGATGTTAGCCCTTCGAGGCTTGGGGAACCTGGTCGAGTTCGAGGGCGACAGGAACCATTTGACGCAAAGAATTCAAAATGCGTGCCTGCATCTTCCCGTGATCGGGATGACTCAAGCCCTGGTTGAATTAGCGTATTCCGTCGAGAGTTCCACTCACGAATGGGAGCTGGCGGACGACGGAGATCTGAACATAACCATCATTGTAAGATAGCAACGTTAAAGAAGTGCCGTGTCTTGATTCTCCACTCAGGCATAGGCAGTATCCGCTGGCCTGAGTGGAGAATCAAGACACGGCACCTAGAAGGGGGTCAACGCCCGCGGGTACCCGACCCCGTCCCCGTGCGGTTTCAAGCGCTCTATTTCCAGGAACTGGCCCTCGAGCTTGGGACCGAGCATGAACTTCCAGCTAGTGGTACCGATCCTCTCATGCAGGATCTCGCCCGGCTCGTCCTCCAGGGCTTCGAATACGCCGGCCATTTTCCACGAAAGCAGCTGCGGGAAAAGGACACCCTCCATCTCCGCTTCTATCAAAAACGGTTTGCGCGAAACCTTTCGGGGCCTGCCCCAGCCAAGAAAAGGAAGGCCCAGGAAAAAGTGGCGGTAAGCTCTCTTGTAGTTGTTACCTTTTAATTGCCGGTATTCCGACGCTGCCTTTGCGGCCAGCGAAGCCCCTATCGCCTCCGGCAGATCCTTGGCCCCCGGCCCTTTTATCTCATCGATAACCGCCTGCCAGCCTCTGGCTGAAGTAACAACCATGTGGCGATGCCCGCCTATTTGATAAATCGTGCCAAGCTCTTCATCCCATGAAAGCGGCCAGGGAAAGATTGGACAGCGGCACTTGTCGCAGACTTCCAAGCCAAAGTCGCGCTTGGGTCTCGGAGGCCTTTGCGCCTTCGGTATCTTCCACCCGGATTTGTCGACGGTGGTGATTTTGAGGATCCATTCCTTCTCGGAAAGCGCCTCCATCGACACCTCGGAATGCACGTCGTAGAGGCCTTCCCAGAAGCCCCATATGTCTCCAGCCATCAGATGAGGATGGTACGGGTGAGCGATTTTGATCTCGAGGCGCTTTCGAGGTTTGATATCCATAATAGTAATTTTTCCGCAGCCGAAGAAGGCGGCGTCCCGTAGAGCCGATAGTATGACTCGCCTGGCCGCCGGCCAATGGCGGACCAAGAAAGCCTGAGCGCCGCCGATTTGGCCCGCTACCTCCTCGCGGCTGAAAACCCTGCGCCGCTCGCGGAGATTTTCCAGCAAACCCTGACCGCGCAATTTCAGGCTCTCATCGATCACGCTGGCGATATCCTCTTCCTCGAGGAATATCAGGCGATCAGAGCGTTTGGATTGGAAGTAAAGGCCGCCATCCGTGGTCCATACGAGCTTGCGGTTCAGAATCCTGGGAAGCCCGCAAGCGGGACAATTGTCGCCCGCCATTTCTTCACCTCCCTGTAAACAGGGTACTTAAGACTCATAGCGGACGCAAGCGCTTTAGCTTCATATTTATAAAGACCGGAATAAGTAAAAGGCCCCGTAGGGGGAACGGGGCCTTCCGCTAATGCGGACTCAATGGGGATTCAGGGGATACCTTAGGATTCATCGGCTAAGCTGCGAATATTGCCATGAAATTTTCTCTGAAATCTGCTGCGACTAAACTGTGAATGGTGCTGTGAAAGTTGAAGCGTCATGGGCGAGGGCTTGTGGTAAGTAGTGCGTCTGGGCTGCATTCGATTGCTAGTTGGGGTAGATGGCTGTCTCGGCTAGTCGGCTTCGGATGGTGCTAGGGGAATGCTACTGCGTCTACTTAAAGGGGGCTGCGACTATTGCTGTAACCATCTCGCCCACGACGTTGGGTTCTTTTTTCTAAGGCTCTATTTCCCCGGTGTCCGCTTGGGGCCTTTTTCAAGGATCCAGCTTGCTTCTTTAAGATAGCCCGATATGCGCAAGCCTGCTATTCCTCAAAGGTAGTAATTAAAATACGTGACTAATACCCTGGTATTAGTGGTGCGACAAGCGAAAGCCGCCTCTCCTTACCTCATTTGCTTCAGACATCTTGCAGTGTATAGTCATAAAGACGGCCCAGGTGGGCATATTAACTTTTTATGAGGATAAGAACCGATTCGAAGCGGACGCTTCAGAGGTGACAAATGGAAAGCAGCCAGAGAGAAAATCCTTGGGATCGCAGCCTGCAGGGAGTAAGCGGTATGGTAGAGCGAGTCGCTCGCCGCATCCCGCTGTATCGTTCCCTTCGCCAGGCTTTTCAAGGCGGGAGTGACCTGCTCGACTGGAGCCAGGCGGGTGAGATAGCGGTATTGGTTGCCCAGTCGGACCCGGTTGATGTACAACCGCCCGGTCCACAAGTGCAAGCTGAATTCGAGTCTATGATGGAGCGCAGTGAGGAACTCGTTCGCCGGTATTCGCTCCTCGAGAACCGTGAGCCGGTCGGCCCATTGCTGGTTTTCAGCCGTCCCGATTGGATCGATACGAATCTTGGCAGTTTCCAGCTGATCTTCGAACCTTTGGCCGAGAGCTATGAAAAGGCGCTAAAACGAGTCGAGGAGCAGAGGAGACGGCCGCTCGGTATCGGGCGGAAGTTGACCCGCGGCATCCTTACCGCGCAATTGGGCATGGTAATAGGTTATCTGGCACGAAACGTCCTCGGCCAGTTCGACCTCGGCCTCCCCCGCTTGGAAGACAGCGGCAAGTTATACGTCGTTTATCCGAATCTGATAAAAGCCGAAGAAAAGATGCGCCTGGTCCCCGAAGATTTCCGTCTGTGGATTACATTGCACGAAGTGACCCACGCTTTTGAGTTCGCCGCCAATCCCTGGTTGCGAGAGTATATGAAATCATTGATGGCCAGGTATTTCAAAAGCGTCTCGGTGCGGCTGGAGGAAATGAGCCTGCGACTCCGGCCGCAGGAACTGCGCGACTCGCGCCGTTTGAACGAAATAATCAACCAGGGTGGCTTGATGAGCATCGTACATTCCCCTGAACAAAGGGAGATTCTTTCCGAGATACAGGCCTTCATGTCTCTAATCGAAGGCTATAGCAATCTAATAATGGATATGGTCGGAAAAGAGATAATCCCTACCTTCAAGGAGATGAGCACGGCTTTCAGGCACCGCAGGGATTCAAAGTCGGGATCCGAACGTTTTGTCGAGAGGATGCTGGGCTTCGATCTCAAGCTGCAGCAGTACCAGGTGGGCGAGCTGTTCTGCAAGGAGGTCGTGGAGAAGAAAGGCTTGGATTTCCTCAACCTGGCATGGAAAAGAGAGGAAAATCTTCCCAGCGGAGACGAAATACGCAATGCCTTCCAGTGGATCGAACGCCTTGAAGAGAGCGAGAAGGACCGCCTCTTACGAACTCGGATATAGTACTTATCAGTAGGCGAGGTCCCAGGTCGCTTCGGCTACCACCTCGGTGACGTTTCTCAGTCCCTCCCGGTTTATTTTTTCCGGAATATCACTCGTCTCATGGAAATCCGGGTGCTCGCTCCGCTCGTACCAGGACCAGTCACAAGTTACTGCCGCCTGGTGAAAAAGGAAGAAAACGCTCGATGAGGTGCCCGGATCCGCGCCGCCCGGCTCCAGTTCGACTCCCAGGAGTTCGGCGGCCCTTTCCAAAGCGTCGACGGCAGGCTCGTTCTTGCGATAGTCGAGGTCCCAGACGTCCATATAGTCCCCTTCTCCGCCACCTATTCCCTCCAGGTTGATGATGCTTACCGCTTGCCGTAGACCGGCCGATTCGATCGCCTCAGCCAGCGCTTGCGACCCATAATTGCCGCATTCCTCAGCGCCGAAAAGGGCGAATACGAGATTCTTTGCGGGTTTCCGCCCGGTTTGCTCGAACATGCGGGCGAGTTCAAGAACGGCACTCGAACCCGAGGCGTTATAATCGGCCCCGGGATAGATCGATCCCGTCTTGGCATCGACGCCGATACCGTCGTAGTTGGCTGCGAGGATCACGGTTTCGGAACCCGGCTCCCCCCGGATTTCACCCAGCAGGTTGCAGGCGGTCACGCTCTCGCCCGGAGGCGGATTTTCCAGAAATAACCTTTCGGTCGGTACCTGAAACTCTTGCCGGTAATCGTTTAACCCCAATATCTCAACCGGTTCGAGGCTTAAATCGGAAAATTGCCGGGACAGGTGGCCTTCAAGCTCCGCCGATTCCGGCGAGCCCGTAGGGCGGCCTTTCAACTCTTCCCCGGCCATAAAAGAAATAGTCCCCATCATGCGGCCTACATCCGCCTTGCCGGCGAAACGCGCCTGTCCGGAGTCGCTATCGTTGGAGCCGCTGCAGCCGGCAGCGGATAGAAGGAGCACGGATACAATGATGCCGGCCGTGAGGAGTCGCGGTCGCATCCTACTTTTTCGCCTTGCTGGCCTTGCTCGGTGAGGCAGGTGCCGCTTCGGCTTTGCGCCTCTTGGGCAAGAAGAGAAAAAGAAAGATCAGGAGACCTGCCATTAGTACGCCGAGGATTATTATGACGGCTATGAGCCACCCGCTACCGCCGGAGGAATCCGAAGCAGTCTGCGAAGAAGCCTTATGGGCCACACCCAGCGCCTCATACGCGTCCTGCGGGGTCGAGCCCAACTCTTTTCCGGCAACCGTTATGCCTATATTGTCGACTCCGGTAACCTCTTGCAGAGTTTTTTCTATCTGGGCCAGCGCCTTGGCTGCCGTTTCGCTATCGCCATTCAAAGCGAGGAGTTCATCGGAAAGGCAGACGCTGTACTCGCTGCGGTCCGTTTTAACCGTAGAGTATTGGAGGCTGACCCCTTCAGGGATGAAGGTAACATACCCGGCTGCCTTCTCCTCTTCAGTCGGGCCCTTAGTCAACTCGATCATAGCGAATTCGGACATCTGCCCGCCTCCCGCTACATCTCGTGAAACCCCCGTCAACTCGCCGTTGAGATAGAAATAGACCTGCCCCGAAGCCGTTTCCTGCTCATCGGAAGGAACCTGTGGGGTCTCGCTCTGGGCGAGGGCCGAGCCGCCGAGGAGAAGAATAAGGAATCCGCAGAGGAAACCGAATATTACTATTTTCCTGATCATATGCCGTCTCCTTTTCATTTCGATTATTGTATTTGAGGCCTTTCGGCCTGACAAGGTTTCATGTCTTGACCCAGCTCAAATGAGAGCGAGCCTTGACAGGGAAAAAAATGGTGGAGATGAGCGGATTCGAACCGCCGACCTCCTGCGTGCAAGGCAGGCGCTCTCCCAACTGAGCTACATCCCCACAATCTGTTAAATTATAAACCATTTCGAACCGGCTGCGGTCGACGAGTGATTTGGGTTTATCAGAGAGGTCAATTAGAATATTAAGGAACGGCCTCGTCGCTGGCAGGGAACCAGCGGCGTGAGAAAGAAAGTCTAAACCAAGGATATTGAGGATTGCTTCCCGACAACGGGGTTGGTTTTTATTAAAGAAATAGATACGAGGGTAAGGATGAACGACGGCGCCGGAAGAGATTCTTCGCAAGAGGAGGCGGCCAAAGCAAAAGCCAGGACCCAGGCGAGGGCGAGGGCGGCGCGAAAGCGGCCCGCTCTCGGCCTGAAGCTGACGCGCCGTTTTTACGTCGTGATAGCCGCCATCATCATTCTGATCTTGCTGATTGTTATTATCGCTACGACTACGTCCGGCGGTAGCGACGGCGGCGGAAGCTTTGAGGCCGCCTTGAGCATCGCGACCGGATTTAATGAGGCGGAGTTGAACAACCTCAAGATCAATGAGCTGGGAGCGGTGATGGTCCTCGAGTATCATCGCATCGGCGAGGAAGGCCGGTGGACGCGCAGTCCGGAGAATTTCAGAAGCGATCTCGATCTGCTTTACAATGAGGACTACCGTGCGATGCGGCTCGCCGACTACGTCAATAACAAAATAAACGTGGAGGGCGGTTGCACCCCCGTATTATTCACCTTTGATGATGCGGACTCGAGCCAGTTTCGTTATATCGAGCAGGATGGTCAGCCGGTGATAGACCCGAGGTGCGCGGTCGGTGTCATGGAGGATTTCAAGAAAACCCATCCCGATTTCAATATGACCGCAACTTTCTACGTCTTGCCATCCCTTTTCGGGCAGGATGAGTACATCGAGAAGAAGCTGCATTTCCTGGTGGACAACGGATACGATATCGGCAATCACACCGTTAACCACCCCTCGCTTTCGGGCTTGAGCGACAGCAAGGTCGTGGAGGAGTTGGCGGGGAATGTGGGTATCGTTCAAAAGTATCTTCCCAATTACCAGGAACAGAGCTTGGCGCTTCCCAATGGCGAAGAGCCCAAGAACAAAGCCCTGTTGCGGGAGGGGTCGGCCAACGGCGTGCAGTACAACTTGATTGCTTCTCTCCTGGTCGGCGCGAACCCGTCGCCTGCCCCCTGCGACGCCTCCTTCGACCCTATGCGTATGCCTCGCATACAGGCACTCGACCCATCCCTTGACACGGGGAACAGCGGCACCTATGCCTGGTTGAATTATTTTATAGAGAATCCGGAGAGGCGCTATCGCAGTGACGGCGATGCCAAGCTGGTTACGATACCAAAACATATGGCCGGACGGGTTGATAACAGCAGGTTGGGTGAATGCAGCATAAGAACTTATTAAGGAGGCTGGAGACAGCCCGAGCGGTGGTCTGAAAATGGCTTATAACCAGAGAAGCAGTAAGAAAATATTTTCACGCAAGCGCTGGCGCTCCAGGGTGACGCCCCGGGCTAAGCTGACCGGTGCCAGGCTTTCGGCGGTCCCGACCGGCTCGGCCGGTCTTCGATCAGCGCGAGCGGCGAGACCGGCAAGCCGCGCCCGACCGCGGATGCGGCGCGGGAGGTTAAGGCTTACCCGGCGTGCAACCTGGACATTCGTTGGTCTGGGAGTCGGCCTTTTCCTGATAATCCTGATCATCGTTCTGGCGGGAGGTGAGGCGCAGGGTGGTATGATTCCCCGCAATGGATCGCGCCTGACCGGCTCGCCCATCCACATCGAGATGCCTGTAAAAGGAGGCGTTAACTCGGGAGATATCAGCATCTTGATGGACGGGCAGGACTTAATAGATAAAGCCGAGTTCAACGATAAAGGTTTCCTAATGGATATCGCCCTCGAGGACGGCGATCACCTGCTGGAGGTGAAGGCCGGAGACAAGATCCTGGCCGCCTCAGCCTTTAGCCTCGATAACACCGCCCCTATTATGAAAGTCGATTCCTGGGATGTAAGGGAGGACGGAATTACCGCTATCGCAGGAACAGTGGATGGGGCCGCAGGACTCCTCCTGGATGATAAAAAGATGGCGATTAACGGCGACGGTTCATTCCAAGTAGAGGTAAATCGCTACGAAAAAACCACGATCACGCTGGCCGCGGTCGACGATTTCGGCAATCGGCGGGAAATGCTGCTGGATACGTCGCCGCCGCCGCAGATAAGAGGATCGCATGTTTCAATCTGGGTGGCTGCCGATCGCAGCCTTTATAAGAAAATGATCGACCTGGTGAAGCGCACGGAATTGAACGGGCTGCAAATCGATGTAAAGGACGAAAGCGGAAAGATCGGTTATGCCAGCCAGGTGCCGCTGGCGCAGGAGACGGGAAGTGCGCTAACCTCGGGCGGAATGGACTTAGACAGGGTAATGGACAAATGTTGGTACAATGGCATTTATCCGATTGCCCGAATCGTCTGCTTCAAGGATCCTGTTATAGCTTCAAAGCGCCCGGACCTGGCCGTAAAGAGTACCAGTGGCGGACGATGGGGAAACGGTCAATGGCTCGATCCCTATAGCAGGGAGGTTTGGGATTACATAGTGGACATCGCGGTGGAGGCGGGCAACAAGGGTTTCAAGGAGATACAGCTCGATTATGTACGCTTCCCTTCGGACGGTGACACCAGCACCTGTGTCTTCCCAGCCAATGATGGAAAGAACAAGGACGAGACCATACAGGGCTTCCTGCAGTATATGCGCAACGCTTTGAAGCCGATGGGAATTGTGCTCAGCGCCGATGTTTTCGGCTTGACGGCTTCCGATCAAGGTAATATGGGCATTGGGCAGGACATCAAGGGCATGGCCCAGTACCTGGACTACATCAGCCCCATGGTCTACCCCTCGCATTACAATACCGGGGAATACAACATCAAAGATCCCGAATCCAATCCGCATGATATCGTTTTTCATAGCATCGAGGATTTTCAAGCCAAGCTGGAGGGGACGTCCTGTAAGTTACGGCCCTGGCTGCAGGATTTCTCGTTGCGTGTGCCCTATGGCGCAAATGAAGTGCTGGCACAGATGCGGGCCTGCTACGAACTCGGGGTCGAGGAATGGCTCCTCTGGGACCCTAACTGCACATTCACGGAAACCGCTCTGCAACCCGCCGAATCCTAAAAGTCCAACTTGGCTGAGGCCTGATCCCAATGTTAACCCCGATTTAGCAGCACCTTTATCCTGTCTATGAGTATTGCGGGGACGATGGATGCCGCGATTATCAGTAGCCAGGCTGAAAGGTTCAAATATTCGGTGCCGAACAGCCGCATGAGGGGTGGCACCAGTATCACGCCGAGCTGAAGGGTGAGGGAAGCGCCGAGCGCCGCAAGCAGGGCTTTGTTGTCAAAGAAGGATAAACGAGTCACGGACAGGTGTTCCGAACGCGAGTTAAATGAATGCAGGAGCTGTGAGAGCACGAGGGTCGTGAAGACAATGGTGCGCACCTTTCCCAGCTCAACCCCCCCACCGCTCACATCGAAAAGCCAGTACCGGGCGATAAAGAAAGAAGCGAGGGCGCCCAGGGAAAGGGTCAGTCCCTGCCAGATTATGTGTAGTTGCCTGCGCCATGACAGTATTCCCTCGGATGCTTCACGAGGGGGGCGCGACATGACGTCCGGAGCCGGTGTGTCTATACCGAGGGCCATAGCGGGGAAACCATCGGTAACGAGGTTCATCCAAAGCACCTGTACGGCCGAGAGAGGCGTCATGGAACTGGCGAGCATGGCGATAAACATGGTGGCGACTTCCGACATGTTGCAGGACAGGAGGAAGTAGACGAATTTCTTCAGGTTGTCGAAGATTATACGGCCTTCTTCAACCGCGTTCACAATCGTCGCGAAGTTATCGTCGGCGAGCACCATGTCCGCTGCCTGCTTACTGACATCCGTTCCGGCAATCCCCATGGCCACGCCAATATCGGCATTCTTGAGACCGGGCGCATCATTCACTCCGTCTCCGGTCATGGCGACCACCTTGCCTATCTCTTTCCAGGCCTTCACGATCTTCACCTTATCCGCCGGTGATAGCCTGGCATAGACCGCTATGCTTTGCACTCTTGAAGCCAACTCCTCGTCACTCATGCGAGATAGTTCCTCGCCCGTGATGATTTCCTTGCCTGGCGTCAGGATCCCGAGCCGCTCGGCTATAGCCTGTGCCGTCGCGGCATGGTCCCCTGTAACCATAACCACTTCGATACTGGCCTTGCGGCAAGCATCGAGTGCGGGCATTACCTCCGGCCTCGGCGGATCCATCATCCCCACAAGTCCCAGATAAATGAGGTTCCCCTCGACACTTTCAATCTCGCCGGGGGCAGGAATATGCTGCAGCGGACGGCAGGCGAAGGCGAGGGTCCGGAGGGCCCTCTTCGCCATCTCCTCCGCCTCCCCGCTGTAATACGAATGCTCCGCCCGGCTCAACTCGCGCACACCGTCCCGAGTCAGAATCCGGTCGCAGCGATCGAGCACGGCTTCCGGCGCTCCCTTGGCCAGGACCAGGAAAGATGCATCCGAAAAAGGAAAGAATTTTGCATTGCCGATCTCCGATGCCGCGTTAATGGTGCTCATCATCTTTCGTTCACTTTCAAAGGGCACTTCTTCGACTCGGGGTAAATCAGCAAGAGCCTCATCAAGAGGGAATGAGAGGTCAACGGCCATGCGAAGCAGTGCCACTTCCGTCCCCTCCCCGAGGAAACCATCGCCTCGGGCTTTGGCGTCATTGCACAGGGAGGCGGTCGCCAGAAGGGGCCAGGCCAAATCCCTCGATTCCGGCCCGAGCACTTCGTCCCTAGCACCCTCGATGGGCGGGGATTCCGGTAGCCTTAGCTCCTCGACCTCCATCTCGTTCCTGGTCAGGGTACCGGTTTTATCAGTGCAAATCACATCAGCAGAGCCGAGGGTTTCCACTGCGGTAAGCCGGCGTAAGACCGCGTTGCGGTCTGCCATACGTCGCATTCCCAAAGCGAGGGCAATGGTTACAATGGCCGGAAGGCCCTCGGGGATAGCCGCGACAGCGAGGCTTACCGAGAAGAGCAGCATCTCGGACCATTCCAGGTTACGCAGCAGGCCGAAAATGAAGATGATGCCGGCAATGGCTATGCACAGAAGAGCTATTCGTACGCCGGTCTTACCCAGTTCGTTTTGCAGGGGCGTTTTTTCCGGTTCGGCCTCACCCAGTAGCTCGGCGATCTTGCCAAGCTCGGTAACCTTCCCGGTGGCCACTACCACTCCGTCCCCCCGGCCATGCACTATATGGGTCCCGCTGTACACCATATTGGCGCGGTCGCCAAGGGGCAATTCAGGATCGTCGAAGGTAGCCGCATTTTTGTTATCGGCTTCCGATTCCCCGGTGAGCGAGGATTGATCCGCCCTCAGATTATGAGGATGCGCCACCCTGGCGTCTGCCGGAACAAAATCACCGGTCTCAATCAGAAGCAGGTCTCCGGGAACGATTTCACGTGAGGGGATTTCTTTTTCCCGCCCCCCCCTTATCACCAGGGCCGTGGGGGCACTGAGCTGACGCAAGCTTTCGAGAGCCCTCTCCGCCCGGTACTCTTGTATGAAGCCGAGGATTGCGTTGGCAATCACAATAAAAAGGATGACCAGGGCGTCGAGTATTTCTCCAAGCAGGAAGCCTGATATCGCCGCCGCGGCGATGAGGACATAAATCATAAAATCCCGGAACTGGTTCAGGAAGAGCGTGATCGGGTGCGCTCTTTCTTCCTCACGTATGGTGTTCTCTCCATATTGCAGCAGCCGGGCGGCCGCCTCCTCGTCGGAAAGTCCATGGTCGAGCGAAGCTCCCAGCATCCGGGACACTTCATGCACATCAAGTGTGTGCCAGGCTTCAACCCTTTCTTGTTCGGTCACGCATCTGCCTCCTGCCTTCGGGGAACAATAATACCAAGAAAGCGGTCCCTGTGTGCGAGTCGTTGAAATGCAATGCCATTTGTTATTATAATGGCCGATGTCGGCCAGGTAAGCTGGCAACGTGGGGTCGCACAGACAAATAACCATTGTACGAGCGGTATCGAGCATGTCCAAGGTTCTTAAGGAGGTTGTAGATGAAAGTAACGCTCAGCATTATCAAGGCTGATGTGGGAGGCTATGTGGGCCATTCTGACGTCCATCCCGCTCTGCTTGCCAGGACCGACGAGGCTCTGGCGGAGGCCAAGGAAAAGGGGCTCATAATCGATTACTGTCGGGCCAAGTGCGGGGATGACATAGCGCTCATCATGACGCACACAAAGGGAACGGATAACGAGGATATCCATCATTTCGCCTGGGATACCTTCGAGGCCGTCACCGAGGTGGCGAAGGAATACGGCCAGTACGGGGCCGGTCAGGATCTCTTGACTGACGCATTTTCCGGCAACTTGAGGGGCATGGGCCCCGGGTTCGCCGAGATGGAGATCGAGGAGCGCAAGTCGGAGCCTATCATCTGCTTCCTCGCCGACAAGACCGAGCCCGGCTCCTGGAATTATCCTCTCTTCAAAATGTTCGCCGATCCGTTTAATACGGCCGGCCTGGTTATCGATCCGTCCATGCACGACGGGTTTCGTTTCGAGGTGCACGATCTGATCGAGGAGAAGAAGATAATCTTCAGCTGCCCGGAAGAGCTCTACGATATGCTGGTCTTCATAGGGGCGCCCTCCCGCTATGTCATCAAGCACATCTTCCCGAAGGGAAAGGACGAGCCGGCGGCGGTTACCTCGACGCAGCGCCTGTTCTTGATGGCCGGACGTTATGTGGGTAAGGACGACCCGGTCATGGCCGTTCGTTGCCAGAGCGGACTGCCCGCGGTAGGGGAGGTCGTGGAACCCTTCTCATTCCCGTACATAGTCGCCGGCTGGATGAGGGGAAGCCATCATGGTCCTTTAATGCCGGTAGGAATGCAACAGGATACTCCGACCCGCTTTGATGGACCGCCGCGAGTCGTATCACTCGGATTCCAGTTAAAGGACGGAAGACTAATCGGGCCAAGGGATATGTTCGCAGATCCAAGCTACGATTTAGCCCGCTGGAAAGCACTGGAAATGGCCGAGTTCCTGCGCCGGCACGGACCATTCGAGCCACATCGCCTGCCGCTTGACGAGATGGAATACACGACGTTGCCAGCCGTTATGGAAAAGCTGCACGAACGCTTCGTGCCACTGGTTGGTGACGAGAGGGATTTCTAAGAGAAGAAAAAGAACGATCGGGCGCTCCCTTTGCGGGAGCGCCTTTCAACTTCTGATAACCAGTGAATCCTGGTCTACATGGAGAATCGCTTCATAAGGGATTATGTTTGTCTCACCCGCGCGATTGTAACGGCTCCTGAGCCGGTTTACGAGCCTTCCGACCCGGCCTCCGGCCGGAAGCCATTCCGTTCCAACCTGCAGCCCTTCCAGGAATAGAAGGATGCCCTCTCGCCTCAGAAGGACATCGTCGACGCGATGCAGCCGGTTCCCCTCCTGATCCACGATTTGTTTGTTTAATATGTCTCTGCGAATAAGAGTCTTTTCCGCGCTTGAAACTACGTCGAACATGGGGTGACTGTGGCGCAACCAGATTTGCTCTTCATCTATGGTTTCCACCTCGGACCAGGGCATGAGGAGTACGATATCTTCCGTGGGGCGTGGGAGCACAAAGGATGCGATGCGATCCGTCCAATCGAGATGCACTGCCGGACCGGTCACAGCAGCGGGGTGCGAGGCCAGGTCGATGCTCAGGTCCTCCAGATGCCCGACCACCCTGTCCTCGGCGTCACGCACCTCCATCTTCAGCAGGCCCGTGATGGGTAACATTTCTCCCTCGTTCAAGAGGCCACCTCCCTTATCACCCGGACGGAAAAAAGACCGACACTATCATTATCAAGGTCAAGACACTAAGCAGGGGTGTTATGATCCACATAATCGTATTGAGCCAGGGGGGATTGACGTAGCTTCCCATAATATCGCGGTCGTTGATCAGGATGAGCATGCAAAACAAGACTACCGGGAGTAGTATGCCATTCATTGTCTGAGAGACGAGCATAAGAAAGATCAGGGGCATGCGAGGTATCATTACCAGCAGGGCGCTGGCCACGATGAAAAAGGTATAGATGAAGTAGAATCTGGGAGCTTCCCGGTAGCTGCGGTTGATGCCAGATTCCCAGCCGAAAGCCTCACACACCGTATAGGCAGTGGATAGGGGTAGGATTGTGCCGGCGAAAAGCGACGCCACAAGGAGCCCGAAGGCAAAGAGGTACGAGGCATAATTGCCGGCAACGGGCGCCAGCGCGGCCGCTGCCTGATCGGCGCCGCTTATTGTGGTGGCCCCGACCGCAGGATTGTTGAAGAAGGCGGCGGAACAGGCGATCACGATGAACATGGCGACAACGGTCATTAGAACCGAGCCGGCGATCGTATCCAACCTCTCATACCCGATCTTCGATGAGTCGAGGCCCTTGTCTACGATTGCCGCCTGCTGGTAAAACTGCATCCACGGGGCTATGGTCGTTCCGATCATAGTGACCATTAACGCCAGATATGTCGGGTTGAACTGGATGGAAGGAGTTGCCAGCCCTCCACCCACCTCTCCCCAATTGGGATGTGCCATAACGGCAGAAACAATATAAGCGATATAGACCAGAGAGGCGACCAGGAAAGCTTTTTCAACCCTGCGGTAAGTACCCCTGACAACGAGCCACAGTGTGAGGCCGGCAAACGGAGGAATAGCGACAAAGACCGGTATATGAAAGAGCTGCATACTGGCCGCCAGGCCGGCGAAATCCGAGACGGTATTGGCGAAGTTTGTAATCAAGAGAATCAACATGATAAAGGCGGTGAGGCGCAGCGAGAACCTCTCCCTGATCAATGCCGCCAGGCCTTTGCCGGTAACCATCCCCATACGAACCGTCATCTCCTGCACGATGATTAAAAGGACGGCCGTAAAGACCAGAACCCACAGCAGCTCGTATCCGAAGCGCGCGCCGGCAACCGAATAGGTGGCGATGCCACCGGCATCGTTGTCCACCATTGCGGTTATCAGACCGGGGCCGAGCACGGTCAGGAAGATCAATATCTCCCTGCGTCCCAGCCGCCGCTCTCGTTGAGCCTGCCTGCCAGGCATGGTTCTCCTCCAACTTCAACTCCCGATTGTAATGGTCCATGTTCCGTCAAAGCGCCCAGCGGATCGAAG
>Ga0154740_134_pt8 | contig 26551 bp, 23 predicted proteins | sample Rifle2008BG16ft_FD_105748 | JGI IMG/M metagenome (GOLD analysis project Ga0154740, IMG submission 105748) | Candidatus Solincola sediminis RBG_16_55_12 | reverse complement strand
TTGAGCCTTTACCGGCTCCTGAGCGTCGAGACACAGCCGCTCGAGGCCATGAACGTAACGCCCTTTTTCCCCCAGCGCGCCGAACCCGATGCCTCCTTCAGCGCCTCGCTTATCTTCAACAACCCGGGCAACAGGCCGTTTATCAACCTGGATGAGGCAAGGCAGCACCTCGAGGTTGAATGGCTGAACGAGACGGGCGAAGTAGTGCGCAAGGATGAATCCTATTTGTACGCGCCGTTTTTCATTGAACAGGGACAGGGCGCCGTGGCGGCCTTCAAGTTGAATGCCCCTGCGCCAGGCAACTATAGCATCAAACTGACTGTCTTGGACGGTATCCTGAAAGGTAGCATTTGGGAAGCTGACGTTACTGTGGGGGACGTGCAATCAGCCCGGACAGCCGACTCCTCCGCCCGGCTCAAGACGACGGAAGCCCTCAGCCCACAGGCGGGAGACGTTTTCAGCCTGCCCCTCGAGCTCATGAATACCGGGGTCACCGAATGGCCGAGGCAAGGCGCTACGGTGGCGGGAAGTGTAGTAATCACCGCGATTTGGACCCGAGACGGCGACGATTCCTATAAGATGCAGCAGCAAGGCATGCTGCCGGGGGATATATCCGCCGGCCAGTCCGCCTCTTTCCCCATCGCCCTGCAGGCCCCTCGTGAAGCGGGCGCTTACCGGCTTACGCTCAGCCTGAACTGCCTGGGCGTGACTTATATCGGTGAGCCCCTCGAACTCCCGATCGACATCCACTAATTGGGGTCGTGCCTCAACATCAACAAGGGATCGTGCTTATAAGAGAGGGGCTATCCCTCCGGGATCTCGAAGATCCAGGCATATACCGTGCGGTTGAACTCGTTGCTGGGGGGCGCCTCCCAAACGCTCACCAACTTCAAGCGGCTCAACAATTCCGGACCCAGGTTAAGGTAACTCAGGGGCGCCGCCGGGTCATTTTCCCACGACCAGAGAACGATGTAGCGAACGCCAAGGGACTGGGCGTCGGGGATCAGGTTATCGATATTTATATCCGCAGGTTCGAATCCCTGCCATTCCCCTATGAAATAAGCATCGCGATTCAGGTAGAAGGAGGCCATGGGGCCGAGACTCGTCGCCACCCCGGCATCCCCTGCATTGTCCTTGAGCCAGAGCAGGGCGTCCCTTGCCGCCAGCCCACCGACATCGTCCTCGAGCGAAATGATGCCGTTGTTGTAGATATCGTTAGTCATCGGACGGCCGGTCACGGCCAGCACGCCGACTACGGCCACTACCAGTGCCAGGAGGAAGACTCCAATCGCGAGCCCGGTCCGCTCCCTTTCCACTTTGATCCAGGGGAGACCGATCAGCGCGCCGGCGCCGAGGGTCAGCGGAGCCACGGCCGGGAAGAGGAAGCGCACCGAGCCAAACCACCATATGAAATGCAGCGGCCCCAGGAAAAACAGCCAGGCTACGAGGAAAATCCCGTAGCGGCGATAGCGTTTGATGGCGAGTGTCAGGGCCAGGCCGGCGTAGCCGAAGATAAGGTAGGCGTAATGGTAGTAATGCTTGCTGATGCCCAGGGGCCTTACGTCGGAGAACATCAGGTAACGGCCGAAGCGGCCAAGCGGTCCCATCTGCTCGAACACCTTGGGATGATTTCTGAACTCCTCGAGATAAGCGCTCTTGAAGGGCGTTCCGAAAACAACGAGGTTCCTTATGGCATAGAGGCCGAAGGGCACCAGTGCTATCACGCTGAAAATCAGCAGGTTTCGAAAGCGCAACCTCCCCTTCCACCAGAAATAAAGCAGGAAGAAGCCGACCAGCAGGAGAAACAGCGCCCCCTCCCACCGCGTCGCAAGCGCGAGCCCTCCCGCCGCTCCAGAGAGGTAGAGGTAGACGAATCGGCCGTTGTCTTCCTTCATCCACTTCAGGAAGAAGAAGGCGCCGAGAGCGATCAGCAGGGCGAGCAGCCCGTCGGACATGGGGACCGCTGACCAGGCGGTGGTTATCGGCTCGAAGGCGAAAAGGCCAGCCGCGGCCAGGCCGGCCCGGCGATCGAAGAGAAGGGTCCCGATGGCATAAATTGGAATTACACAGGCGGACGTGAAAAGGACGTTGCCGAACTTGGCCGCCGTCTCCAGGCCCGGTACGAACAGGTTGACCAGGTTGATGCCAATGGGGTACATGGGCATGAACTTGAAGTGCTGGTGGCCGGCGACGCTGTAATCGAAGTGGCGCAGGCTTCGAGCCAGACCCATATAGTAATAACTGTCGTAGGTATAGATCTTGGCCCCGCGGGCGAAATGCCAACGCCACAGGACGGCGGCCACGAATATGAGGAACACCGCGATAGCCCAGGGCCACTTTATGCCCGGCGCCGCGATCGCCGTCTTTATGCGTATCCAGGGCGACAAGCGGCAACCGGCGCATCTCTCCTCAGACGGTGCATCCGGCTCGCGTTCGAGCAGGTCCTCTGTCATGTCCACTATGTGTTCCTTCTATTCTCGAGGCGCAAGCACCTGAACGTTCAAATGAAGCGTTTCACCGAAATAACCGGTGCCGTCAAGAAAGAGCCTGAGATCGAGGCTATAATCACCTGGCACATTAGGGGGCCGGGTCAGTACCGGTACATCGATTGATTGCCCCGGGGCCACGTCGCAGGGAATAGTGCATCCCTGGTCTTCCCAGATCGCACCGCTGGCATCAGACCATTTCAGTGAAAGGTGAACCGAGCCGGCGCGCAGGTTGTAACTCTCATCCTGAAGGAGTGAGAGCCACAATGTGTCCCCGATGTTCGTAACCGTGGCGGTCGTGACCGGATAAAGCCCGTCGGGTGCGGGAATCGGCAGGGGTTGCCCTATCACCGTCACATTGCCCCGCATGGCGGCCGGCCCCTTGGAATCGGGGATATCCCCTATCTCGATAGGCAGATCGAAGCTGCGGGGCCCCAGCACTCCGCCTTCCAGTTGGAGCCGGGCGGTATAGGCCCCCGGCGGCGGTACCTTATCCCCCGTAAGCGAAAGGGATATGGTTTCACCCCGGTCTATAAAGAATGGAGGCCGGTAGGTGTCTTTCTCGACGAGCACGGTATTTCCCGAAGCGTCCATAAAGCTGAGGCTGAAATCCTGTGGCTCTTCCTCTATGCTGATCATCGGGTTGTCGCTCGTATTATTCGCAAGCAAACCGAGATGGAGCGGCTGGCCGGGTCTCGCCGCACTGGGCGCGACCGCGCTCAGTTGTATATCCTCGGCAGTGGCCACAGCGCCCGGCTCCACCCGAAATACGGACTTGCCCCCGAAATCCTGCACCAGGCTCAGGCCCGGCGTAGAGAACAGCCGCATGTCGTATTCCTCGAGGCGATTCTTCTCCGGCCAACTCCAATCCCACAGAACGTAATCGACGTTCAAGCCGCGCAAGAGATCGATGGTGCGCTGGGACGGAAAGCCCTGCATCTCGGTCATGATGCGGCGGTAGAAAAAGGGTGAATACCCGCTGTAGCCGTTTACCATCGTTTTCCAGTGGTAAGTGCTGAAGTACATCGAGTCACCCTCGCGGTAAAGGAAATCGAGAATATTCACCGGATTGAGCCTGAGGTCGCGGTCATAGATATCGGCACCCGCCAGCGGTTCGGTGGGGAGCTCGATCATGCGAACGTCTCCCCGCCCGCGCAGCCAGTTATAAACCTCGGGAACGTCTCGACCCGTCGGGATCAAATGAATGGTGATATTGAAGGTGAGAATCTCGAGTATGAGGATGGCGATTATAGCCAGGCCGGTCAACTGCCCGATCCTCCAGCCGCCGTTTCGGCTGGAATACGACCTCGCCGCCAGCTTCGCCGTCCCGTATCCACCCAGCACCGCGAGACCCAGGGCAATCAATACAAAGAAACGGGTTGGAACCCGGATAAACTTAAGCAAGCCCAGCCTGTACGGGATCATATAGAAAGGATTGTAATGCCCGGCTATTTTGGGGCCGTATGCCAGTAGCAGGCCGACAACGCCGAGGATAAGGAAATAGACGGCCCCTTCCCGGAAGGAAACGGAATCGAACACCATTAGATCATCATCTTTGCGCCGCCGCAGCAGTAGGCCGGCCAGGGCCAGTATCAGGATCACCACGCCCGGGTAGAGAACATTCTCGTAGCCGATGCCACCCGCCTTGAAGGGTGACGGCGTGTCTCCGTAAACGACGCTCACATCGAGCACGCGCTCATAGTCGTCGCCTTTCGCCGCGTAGAGTTCCACCTCCTGGATCGAACGCTCAAAACCCGGCAGCCGGCTGTGGGCGCGAAGGTAGGGGATGGTGAAGGGGATTATTATCAGCATGGCCACAATGCCGGCTATCACCACCCAACCCAGGCGCTTCCAATCGTTCTTCTGCCTGGTAAATATTGCCACCCAGATCCAGAGCAGGGCCGCGGCTATGGCGCAATAAATCAGGTAATGCCAGTTGGCGAGGGACTGCGCCGCGAAGAAGACCACGAACAGGATGGCGTTTCTCTTTCCTCCCCGTTTCAAAAATCGGTACAGGTAGAGGAGCATAAAGGGAAGGAAGGGTGAAAATACCATCTGGAGATGGCTCAGCTGGGAGATCTTGTAGGGACAGAGGGCAAAGAAGATTCCGGCGACCACGCCCCCCAGCCGGCTTCCCGTCAACTCCTTTATAAGCAGGTAACATCCGAAAGCCGAAAAGACAAAGGCGAAAAATACCAGGAAGTTATAGGAAATGATGGGATTCCTGGTTACGAAATACATCGGCGCCGCTATGACACCGAGCGTGAGAAGATGCTCCGAGTATGCGAGTACGTCCCTGGAGGGATACATAATGTTTCCCTGAAAGAGCTGCGTGGGGTGGGTGAAGACGGTCCGCGCATCCCAGTTAACTATCCAGGTATTCAGAAGCGGGTCGCCATGTCCCCCGATTATTCCGTCATGGACGTGGAGAATCAGGGGCCAGGTGAAAAGCACCGCCGCCAGGAAGAAAAACACCAGAACGGCCAGGTATTCTTTTTTCTTCGACCAGCGAAACCACTCGTCCATCCATAGCTCCCTTTACTACACCTACACAAAGGTGCCTGACACCTTTGTGTAGGTTGGCACGACATAACGAATCAGGAGGCGGCTGCTTCCAGGTAGGAACGGAGCTTTTCGGCTATCTTTTCCGGGGCGAACTCCTCAAGCCGCTGCCTTCCCTTCGCGGCCAGCGCTTCCCGCAGCTCCCGGTTATTCACCAACTCAGCCACCGCCTCAGCAAGAAGTTGCACATCCATTACCTTGAAGGTCATCCCGGCGCCCCCTAAGGTAACAGGAATCGCGGCTTCCGCCCTGGCCAGGATCGGAACCCCGAAAAACATGCTCTCCAGCAATGGCACGCAGAATCCCTCGTGCCGGCTACAGGTGATGAAGACGTCTCCCGCCCGGTAGTAAGCTCTCAGGTCTTCATCGCTAACCCCCCAGGACCAACCCGGTATCGAAACCGCCCCCTGCAATCCGTAGCCGCGGATGCGGCGGGCAAGCTCGGCGTTATAGGTAACGGACCAGGTTGTTCCGACCAGCAACAACCGCGAATGGGCGTCGACCTTTTTGTTATAAACGGCAAAGAGATCTATCAGGTCCTCGATTCTCTTGTTGGGAACCATGCGGCCGACGAAGAGAAGGTTGGTGGTCCCGTCACACAAACTGTCCCGCAATGCCCGGTTGTACTTGCCGCCCAGCGCTTCCATATCTATAAAAATTGGCAGCACGCCCGTCTTGGCTTCCTCGAAGCCGGCCGCGACCAGTTCCAGCCGGTTGTATTCGGAATCCCCCAGCGCAAGGTCGCATTGCTTCAAATGGGGCAACAGCTCGCGCCCCCGCCTGCACATGTCGGCCAGAAAGGGGTCGTAAGGGGCGAGGAAATGGGGCGGCGTTATGTTGTGGTAGATAAGCACCTTGCAATTATGACTATCCAGATATTGCCGGTGGTTGTCGTCGTAGACAGAGAGGTGATAGATAAGGATATCTTCCCGGCTCCGCGACCGCTTACCGCGGTAGGCCATCATGCCTTCGTTTATCCCGGCCATGTGTTCGTCGTTCGCGGTCGCATAAACGTGGCTCTCCCAACCCCATGAGCCGAGCAGTTCATGGATTCGCAGAACCTGCCCTGTCACCGCGTCCCCGAACTGCAGCCGGGCGCAAATCTGGTGTACCTTCACGATGCCTCCCCATGCGCAAGTACCGGCATGAATTTATTTACCACCTCGTGCAGTTTCTCGGCGAAGCGGTCGCCGCGGAATTCCTCCATCCTGGCCCTCTGAGCCGAGAGCACTCGTTCCCTCAAGAAGCCGTCGCGATACAGGCGATCCAGGAGTTCGGCCAGTAGTGGGAAGTCTTTCTCATGGAAAAGAATTCCGGCTCCCCCCATCGTCTCCGGCACCGCCCCGGCGGCGAAAGCTATCACGGGAAGCCCGAAGTAAAAGGCCTCGAGTATGGGCACACAAAACCCCTCGTGCTCACTCATCGAGACATAATAATGCGACTCGAGATAGCATGCCTTGAGCCCCTCCTCGCTCACCTTCCCCAGGAAAAACACCCTGTCCTCGAGGCCCATATTCTCGATGAGGGATAACAGTGCGGCGTAGTAGTGGGGTATGGGATAGGGACCTGCGAAGACCAGCCTCGATTCTGCGTTTATACCACGATGGTAGCAGGCGAAAAGTTTTATTATGTCTTCCAGCTTCTTATTGGGCACCACCCTGCCCACATGAAGCAAATTGGTTTTCCCATCGGCAAGCCAGTGAGCGAGCCGTGGATCGGGCAGGGCCGCATCGAGCTTCTCCATTCTGGGATTTATTGGTAAGACTCCGGTTTTGGATTCATCAAACCCGGCTGCCACCAGCTCTCTGCGGTTGAAATCGGATACGCCGAGGGCGAGGTCGCAATCCGCAAGCAGGGGCAGCGTTTCCCTCCCCAGGGTGCACAGCCTCACCGCCTCCGGATAAAAAGCGGTGTAGAACTCGGGTGGCGTCACATTGTGGTAGATGAGTATCTTGCGGTTGCGGCTCTCGATGAAAAGGCGAAAATTATCGCAGTAGAGGCCATAGTGATAGATCAAGAGGTCTTCCTCGCGAGGCATAAATTCCCTATATGCGGAATCGAAGGAGGCGAATTGACTGCCGTACTCATCCATGTCGAAAGCGAAGATGTCCGCTTCGATCCCCCACTCGAGGAGGAGTTCGTGGATGGCCATGGCCTGGTTGCCTATGGCATCTCCGGCATCTAGCCTTGGCACCAATTGATGGACCCTCAAGCCCCCTTCTCCCCCTTGAGAAAGAGCTGATCCCCCACCTGCCACTTTACAGCCGCGAAGCCTCGCCCGCGCATCAACCCCTCGAGAAAAGGGAGCGGCCAGTAACGCACGAAGCCGGCATCGCCCGAAAAAATGTCGGTTGAACCCCGATTGAGGGCGACCAGAACAACGCCTCCCTCCGCGATCTTTTCGCCCAGCCAGGCGAAGAGATCCCCTAGTTCCTCCCCGGTAAGACATTCGGGGAAGGCGACAACCGCAAGGCCGAGCCGCTCGGCCCGGACATCGTGCAGGAGGCTTACGGGCTGCGGGTTGAACCACGCGGGCAAGAACCTCGCTTGGGCCTCCGCCACGGGAACATCCGAATTATCGACGGCGAGGAACAGCCTTTTCGCTTCCTGCAATGCCTCAACGAGTCCCACGCCCGGGATTCCGATCAGAAGCGCAAGACCGTTGCCCTGGCCGCTAATGGCTTCGACCGTTTCCTCGTCCCATTGCGGCCGCTTGGAAAGCCAGAGCTCCCTCTTCGCCGCCGCCTCGCCGAGGTCGAGCCCGCCCATTGCCCCGCACAATTGTCGATAGGAGAGATCGACGCTGCGTGTGAAAAATGTGTTGAACTTCTCCTGCTGCTGCACGTACCCCTCGTTAACGGCCCGAATGAACCTCGTTTGCAGGCGCCTCAGAAAAGAGCTCTTGCGCCCTTTCTTTTCATTGCCTGTCGAAAGATCCGCCGGTGGTTCCAGGCGGCAGCCGCTGTCTTCGAGCGCACGCTGGAGATCGTACACGACTTGGATCATGGAGAAGACGTGCTCCTCCACTTCCTCCACGATGTCCCTGTCCAGGAGTTCCAACATGTGGGCGTCGTAGAGACCGGCCCGCTTGCGTGCTTCGGCCTTGGCATGCAAGACGTGCTCGTCGAGTTGCTTTCCGTTTACCTCGATCACGCTATCATCCTCCCCCGGCCGCGGCCGCCCCTACCGGCTCCGCCTCCGGCAGTCCCAGCAGCCCACCGATGCTCCGCTTCAGGGCTGATTCGAAGAGCGAGCTGGCAAAATCTCCCAGGCGAAGCCGTTGCGAGTCGAGAAGCCTCTCGCGCATGAAGGCGTCGCGTTCCATGCGATCGATCAGCTCTGCGAGCAGGCCGTAATCCTTTTCGTCGAAGACTACTCCTGCATCCCCCATGGTCTCCGGAACTGCTCCCGCAGAGTAGGCAAGCACCGGTAAATCGAAATGAAACGCCTCCAGAAGCGGCACGCAGAAACCCTCGTGCTCGCTCATCGAGCTGTAATAATGCGAGCCGAGGTAACAGGACTTGAGGCGCGAATCGCTTATCTTCCCTAGAAAATGCACGCGGTCCTGAATCCCCATACGCCGGGCCATCGAGAGCAGCGCCGAATAATAGGTGTTCAGAAGAGAGCCGGCCACGATCAGACGCGAGCGCGCGTTTATCCCCCGGTGATAGCAATAGAAGAGTTTTATGATGTCTTCCACCCTCTTGTTCGGCACTACCCTGCCGACGAACAGGAGGTTCACCTTCCCGTCACCCAGTTGCCGCAGGAAGGCTTCGTCCTCCTCGACCCCGTCCAGCTTGTCCAGAGGAGGATTTATAGGGAGCACGCCGGTCTTATCCTCGGCAAAGCCGGCCGCGACCATCTCGCGCCGGTTGAAATCCGAATCCCCGAGAGCCAGGTCAACCGCTGAAAGCTTGGGAAGCAAGTCCTTTCCCAGACGGCAGAGGTGAGCCGCCTCCGGATAGAAACATTCGTAGAACTCAGGCGGCGTGATGTTGTGGTAGATTACAACCTTTTTGTTCCTGCTCTCGAGGAACATCTCGTAGCTGCCGCAGTATATGGCCAGATGAAATATGACCAGGTCGTCCTTGTTGTCCATGAACTCTCTGTAATGCTGATCGTAGGAAGCATAGGTCTTGCCGAATTCATCCATGCCGTTGGCGAAGATGCGAGACTCGAACCCCCACTCGGTCAGCAACTTATGAATGCAAAGCGCCTGGTTGGAAACGGCGTCCCCCGCATCGAGCCTCGGCACGATCTGGTGCACCCTCACGCCACACCCCCCGTCCCCAATGTTAAGGGGTCCTCGAGGACAGCGGCGAAGTTCTTTACCACTTCGTCCCAGGAGTAGCTGCCGAGGACGTAATCCCGTCCCCGCTCACCCATCTCCCGCCGCACCTCAGGGTGGTCGAGCATGAATTCCATGGCTTCGTGAAAGGTCGGGTAATCGTAAAACCATAGTCCACCGCCGCTCGCTTCGACATGGTGCCGGGTAACGGCGCAGTCGCGATGTATCAGGCAGGGCAGCCCCGCAAGCCAGGCCTCGAGGATCATTATTGAGAAACTCTCCTTGGTCGAAGGATGGCAAATCAGGGTGGCGGCGGAATAAGCGTCCCTCAAATCGCGCTCGTCGACGAACCCCACATCGATAACGCGGTTGCGAAAGCTGAAGGGTATCTCGATCCGGCCGGCTCCGGTCAGAACCAGGCTGACCTCGCGGCCGGTGTTTTCCAGGAAATTACAGAAGTAGCGAAGCAACATCGGAGTATTCTTCGCTATCTCCCGCCGGCCGCAGTAGAGAACGAAGTCGCCCTCGATGGAATACTTGTAGCGGAAGCGGTCGCCGTTCGCCACATAGGGCGAGAAGCCCATTCCGACAACCCGGCCCGGCAGATCGTCCCCGTACAAACGGCGGGCCAACTCCATCTCGGGGACGCTGTTGAACATCAGACCCTTTGCCGCCCGCATTAATTCCTTGAAGACCTGGAGATGGGCATAAGGTTCCTCGTGCAGGCAAGGAATAATAAAGGCCCTGTCAGGCACGGTATGTACACCCTGATAGGTCGTGCCGAAAAGGTAGGGTGCAAAGACAAAAGCCCTGTAGTCCTCCTTGTGCCAGGTGAGATACTCCCGGAGCGCGTTGCTGGTGACCACGTTGCGGATCCAGAAATCCTGCTTGGCCGGCGAAACGCGCTTGCCGGCGAGAATGCGTTGCTCGGTCTTGAAAACCTTGCGGGTGTACTTGCGGCTCTCGGTGGGAAACCTCCTCACGGTTATGCCATGGATGGTCTCCACACCCTCGGGGAAATGGTTGGTCCAGCTGTAGGGATCAAGGGCACAGGTGGTAAGAATTTCCACCGGCCATCCGCGGGCGTCGAGTTCTTCCACCAGCAAGCGGGTGAGGGTCTCGGCCCCGCCGACTACCTCGGTCCCGTAGCGGCAGGGAACGAAGGCGATGGTGTCGCCGCTCAATCCTTACCTCCTCGCCTCGAGAAGGTAGCGCCGGGGTGCGAAGAGCAACTCGGCCGGCTCTCCGCCGTCTATGGATGCGCCCTCTCCCAACTTCTTTTTCCAGGCTTTCTTCTCGGCCTGGGAATACTTGCCAATAAGCGTGCTCTCCACTTCCCGGAACCCGGCATGTCGGAAGAGACTCTCCATTGTCTCCGGATGGATAAGTCTCATCAGAGTGGGATCCCCGAAGGCCTCCTCCACCCCCAGCACCGACCGCGGGTGGTGGTTGAGAACCTTTACCTCTCCACCCTTCTCCAGCCGGTCCGCGAGGGCGGTTATCGTCCACAGCAATTCCCGGGAATCGCCCCTCTCCCCCAGATCCTGCATAAACACCGACTCGAGCGAGTCAAGCGGCTGCGATTCCAGGTAGTCCAGGGGACGTGCCTGCAGGATTCGCAGGTTCTTCTCCTGCCCTATCTTTACCAGCCGGGGATCCTCTTCTACTCCCAGACAATCCAGTTTTTCGCCGGCGGCGACGGCCAGGAAATCGCCGGTTCCGCTGTAGAGGTTGATTATCCGCTTCTCCGGCTGGAACTTCTTGCAGGCCTCCCGCAGAAGGCCGGCGTTATTTTCAGTGAATCCCATTTCCACCCAGGCGGTATAGCGGTCGAGCCCGCCGTGATAGGAGCTTTCGCGCTCTCTCTTTATCATCTCGAGGAAGGTATCCATTGAACTCAAGCACTGCGCATTGAACTCGCGTTGCTTGGCGAAAAGGGCGTCCATATAAGGGGTCATGAATCGCCTTATGATTTTTTTAAACAGCATTATGAACGGCCCCAGGAATGAACGCTGCGAGCCGATGGGATAATGGCTGGTGACATCGGCATACTGGCGCGCCAATTGATTCAGGAAGATCAGTTCGTGGAGCGGGTCCAGGCTGACCTCGGCCTCGCCGCGCTGCTCCTCGAGGTCGAGAAGGTCCAGGTCTTTGTACACGCCTTGCCGGCGGCGTTCCTCCACCCGCGTCTCGATTTCCTTCATGATGGCGGCAGTGTCGATACCCTCCACTTGAACGGACAGATTTTCTCCGCTGCGTTCTTCCACGCCGCCTCCCGTTTCAGTCATGGGTTCGTCTCACCTTTCATTAATATGGTCCGATATGGTCCGCACCCGCGATATCTCTATAAAAATTTTCGATTGCGGAGCCGTTGATACCTGCTTTTATTGCGGAGCGAGGTCTATGTCGCATTCCATGGTAAGGAAGCCTTCTTCCTTGCCCGGCGAATGCATGTCGAAGTAATAAAGCTTGTCCAGCCAGTGGTAGTTGACCATGCCGTCCCGGGTATGGGCGGCAACCGAGATGTAATACCTGCCGTCGAGCATGGGCAGGGCCGATATCTTGAAATCCATCTTCCCCTGGCCGTCGACCTTCGCTATGTCCAGCCCCCGCAGACGCGTATTGGTGCCGTAAACCATAAATCCCATCTGGTTGTAAAAGCCGAAGCCGAAGACCGGATCTTCAACCGGATCGTCCGCGCTGTAATTGATGCGCAACACCAGCGGCTCGCCGGTCTCGAATTCCGTCTCCGCCTCGCCCTTCGAATTGAGGATGTCCACCCTGTTGATGACGATATCCCGCGTTCCGAACTCGCTGCCCTCCGGCCGCATGCGCATCGCCTCGTGGTACAGTTCCGTGACTTCGATCGGATCCCCGATCATCTTCTCCTCACCCTTCTCCAGCCACAACACCCGGTCGCACACAGACGCCGCGATGTCCGAATCATGTGTTACCAAAACGATGGTTTTCCCTTCCTGTTGCATCCTGGCTATGCGATCCAGGCATTTGCCCTGGAAGGATTCGTCGCCGACGGCCAGGACTTCGTCGATTAACAGGATGTCCGGGTTTAGATTGATGGCGATGGAGAAGCCCAGGCGTACATACATGCCCGAAGAATAATTCTTTACCTGGTTTTCGATGAAAGGACCAAGCTCGGAGAAGGCGACTATCTCGTCGATAATGCCTTCGATCTCCCGCCTTTTAAAGCCCAGGATGGACGCGTTCAAATAAATGTTTTCCCGGCCGGTCAGGTCGGGGTGGAAGCCGGCTCCCAACTCGAGCAGGGCGGCGATGGTACCGTGGGTGCGGATCTGCCCCTCGTTGGGGCTCATTATCCTGGTCATCATGCGCAGCAAGGTCGACTTGCCGGAGCCATTGGGGCCGATTATCCCCAACGTTTCACCCTGGAAGATGGTGAGGTCGACGCCCTTCAGAGCCCAGAACAGGTCATAACCCCTCTTACGGAAGTTTATGACCTTTTCCTTCAGGCTGTAGTTGGCGTCATGGTAGAGGCGAAAGCACTTGCTCACCGATTCCAGTTCGATGGCCGGTATTTTAGATGACTGCCTGATTCCTATTTCTCTTGCTACCATCAGATAAACTCCGCAAACCTTCCTTCCAACCGGGTGAAAGTGACGTAGCCAAGGACCAGCAAGGTAATACTCAAGGCAATAGTCCCCAGCAGCCCGGGAACGCTCAAAAGAGCCGCCTCGGTTCCGTTATGCGGCGAATTATACGTAATGCGCTGCCAGAGCAGAATAATATGCGCCATCGGGTTGAGCATGTAGATGCGTTGCGCCCACGCCGGGAAGTTATCTCTTATAAGCGCTATGGGATATATAACCGGAGTCATCCAGAACCAGGCCATGATGATTATTTCCGTGAAATGCTGCACATCACGGTAAAAGACGTTCAAGGCCGAGAGGAACATCGAGAGTCCTGCTATAAAAGTAACTTCCAGAAGCATGACCACGGGAACCATGAATATCCAGGGCGTCAGGGGCACTCGAAAAGCCAGCAGGAAGACGATCAGCATGAGCTCCTGCAGGATAAAATGAAAGGAAGAGGACCCCAGGTGCGAGAGGGGCAGGACCTCGCGTGGGAAGTAAACCTTCTTTACGAGATCCGAGCTGTTCACAACGGAGCCGACCGAGAGCAACAGCGAGGTGGCCATGAAGTTCCAGGGAAGGATCCCCGACATCAGGAAGAAGGCGTAGAATTGCATGCCCATTGCTCGCAGTTTGAAGATGATACCGAAGGCGACGTAGAAGACCACCAGCATCATCAGTGGAGTGATGAGAGACCACACGAAACCCAGGAAGGAATTCTTGTACTTTACCTTCACTTCCTTATGGATCAGGTTAAAGAGTAGTTCTCGATAATCAAAAAGGCGTTTAAGCTTTTCCTTCATATCTAAACAACTTTATACGACATGGGGTCGTGCCTCAACATCAACATAGTGCCAGGCCTAAACACGGGGTCGTGCCTCAACATCAACATGGTGCAAGGCCTAAACATGGGGTCGTGCCTCAACATCAACATGACCTCTCTTTTGCAGCCTCCCAGAGCGCATCCAACTCTTCCAGTGACATCTCCTCGAGTAGCAAGCCTCGCTCACGGCTCATCGCCTCCACGCACTGGAAGCGCAGGGCGAACTTGCGTGCCGCCCTCCTCAATGCAATTTCCGGATCGACCTGGTAGTGGCGGCTGACATTGACCAGCGTGAAGAGCAAATCACCGAGCTCGTCCTCGAGGTCCCCTTCTCCACCCCGCAGGACCTCGCGTATTTCATGCAGCTCCTCCTCGAGTTTGGGCAACACGTCCTCCCCGCGCTCCCAATCGAAGCCGATGCGCGCCGCCCTCGATTGCAGCTTGAATGCATAGAGAAGGGCGGGAAGGCCGCCGGCGACACCATCGAGAACCGATGCCTCTCCCCTCTCGTCGGCCTTTATACGCTCCCACCTCGCGATTACTTCCTCCGGTGTGTGAAGTTCCGCCTCTCCGAACACGTGGGGATGCCGGCGCAACAACTTCTCGGTGATCAAACGCAAGGTATCACGGATATCGAATGTGTCTTCTTCCGAGCCGAGTTGGGCGTGAAGGGCCACCTGCAGAAGCAAGTCCCCCAATTCCTCCGAAAGGTGCTCCCAATCGCCCTGCTGGATGGCATCCACCGCCTCATGGGCCTCCTCGACCATGTGCCTGGCCAATGATTCGTGGGTCTGTTTTCGGTCCCAGGGGCAGCCGGCCGGCCCGCGCAGCCGGGCGATAATGTCTATCAATCTCCGGAAATCAAATATCTCGTTCTCGGGAAGGCGTGGGATAAAGATGCTGGTCAAATGGTCGAATCGCTCCTCCCTGTCCAACTCCTCCAGCGGGATTTCCTCAATCCGGTCCTCCCGCACGATCTTGATCTCATGCAGGGCCGGATAGACCTCGAGCAATACGAGCTTGATATCCGAGGCCTTCAGGCGGGAATCGACCTGCGAGATTATAGCTGCAGTGCGCGGATCGAGAATAGCATAACCGCCGGCTATCAAGCGGTCGGCTTCCAGGATCAACAATCCCTCTACCGGGTCGAATTTTAGCAATACAAGCATACCATCGAGAAAGCTTACGGCCGGATGGATGATAGCCTCGACTTCTTCGGCGAGGATGAGTTGGACCGTGCGCTCCGCCATCAAGGGGAATCCGGGGGTGGCATAGAAAGCTTCGCCTGATGCCTTCGCCTCCTTAACCACTTCAGCCGCGATGGCACGATAAACCCCCTCCATGGAATCAGCGTCCTCGTAATAGTGGTCGAGCGATCGGGTTCGAACCCCCCGGGCCGGCAAATCTTTAACGGCAGGATGCCGAAGCGTACGCACCAGCACCTCCTCCGCCCTCTCGAGGATTTCCATCGTCTCCAGCGTGATAAGCCCTATGGGTCCCGGACCGAGCCCCAATATATGCACTCGCGGTTTCCTATCCACTTTCTCCCTTTCGAGTATCCGGTATAGCTTCGAGGAAGCGCCTCAGTTGACCCAGGTTCTCCCTGCCCCTACTAAACCATGATCCGGCCGGGAATTGCAGCGCTATCTCGTGCAGTGTCTTATGGTAGCGCGTTTCCGTCCAAGGACAGCCCTCCGTCGAGGCTTCCTGCCATATCCCATCGACCCCCTGCACACCCTTACGATTCAAGCGAAGCACCACTTCGTCTCCGTCGTGCCCGATTTCCCTGATCCCGATTTCGATCGAATCGAGCCTCAAGCGCGCTACTTCAAAAAGATTTTCCGCCTCACCCGGCAGCGGCCCGTAGCGGTCCCTCGTCTCCTCGGCGATTTCGTCTATTTCGCCGGCTGTTCCCGCTTCCGCGAGGCGCCGGTATATCTCGATGCGGCGCGCCGTCTTCTGCACGTACTCGTCGGTTATAAGGGCGTGGATCGGGAGATCGATGGTTACTTGGGAAGTGCGGGTTCTCTTTACTCCCCTCATCTCATCCACCGCCTCGGCCAGCATGCGGCAGTACAACTCGAAGCCGACCGCCTCGACGTGGCCGTGCTGCTCAGACCCCAGCAGGTTGCCCGCGCCCCTTATCTCCAAGTCCTTCATTGCGATGCGCAGGCCGGAACCCAGCTCCGAGAAATCACGGATCACCTTCAAGCGCTGCAATGCGCCGTCGGTCATCGCCCGTCCGTCCCTGAACAAGTAAAATGCGTAGGCCTGGCGATTGCTCCTTCCTATCCGCCCCCGCAGGTGGTACAGCTGCGAAAGACCCAGGTTTTCCGCACCGTCGACGATGAGGGTATTAACATTGGGGATGTCCAGCCCCGATTCTACGATGGTCGTACAAACCAGAACATCCGAGCGCTGCTCGATGAAATCCTCCATGACCTCCTCCAGTTTGCGCTCGTTCATCTGTCCGTGCCCGATCACTACGCGGGCTTCCGGCACCAGTTCCCTCACGTGCCGCGCCGTCCTCTCGATGGTCTGCACCCGGTTGTGCACGTAGAAGACCTGCCCCTCGCGCTTTATTTCCCTGCGGATTGCCTCCCTCACCAACTCGTCCTCGTAAGGTCCGACCGAGGTTATGACCGAATACCTGTCCTCTATCGGTGTATCTATCACACTCATGTCCCTGATGCCGGAAAGCGACATTTGCAGGGTGCGCGGGATGGGCGTAGCGCTTAGCGTGAGGACATCCACGCTGCGGCGCAGCGCCTTCAGGCGCTCCTTCTGGGCCACCCCGAAGCGATGCTCCTCGTCAATGATCACCAGGCCGAGGTTCGGAATATTTACGTCGCCCGAAAGAAGGCGCTGCGTCCCGATAACAATATCAACCTCCCCGCGCGTGATGGCCTCCAGGACAGCCCTCTGTCCGGCGGCGGTTATGAAGCGCGAAAGCATCTCCACCCGCACCGGGAAAGCCTCGAAGCGCTCGGAAAAGGTTCGGTAGTGCTGCTGCGCGAGCACGGTGGTCGGCACTAGAACCGCCACCTGTTTGCCGTCCATGATGGCCTTGAAAGCAGCGCGCACCCCCACCTCGGTTTTTCCATAGCCGACGTCGCCGTAAACCAAGCGATCCATAACCCGCGGCTTCTCCATGTCCTCCTTCACCTCCGCGATGGCCCGCTCCTGGTCGGCGGTCTCCCTGTAGGGGAAGGAGGTCTCCAACTCCCGCTGCCAGGGATCGTCTGCACCGAAGGCATGACCCTCCCCCGCAATGCGGTCGGCGTAGAGATTGAGGAGGTCCATGGCCATCTCCCGGACCGAATGCCGGGCACGTCTTTTCACCCGTGTCCAATGATGCCCGGATAGGCTGTATATGGTCGGGTTTTCGGCGCCTACGTAGCGATGCACCAGATCGATGCGGTCGGTAGGTACATAGAGCGAATCGCCTCCCTTGTACTTCAGGAGCAGGTATTCCCTGACCGCTCCATCTACTTCGCGCTCGACTAGTCCTCCATAGACCGCGATGCCGTGATTAACATGCACCACGTAATCGCCCTCTTCCAGGTCCCACCAGCCCTCGACCGGCTGCCTGGATGAGCCTTCAACCGGCGGCGCCCGCAGGCGAAACATCCCGAAGATATCCGGTTCCGTGAATACCGCGAGTTTATCCTCGGATAATTTGAAGCCCCTCGACCATGTACCCCGCGACAGCGTCGCGACTCCGTCGCTCGGAGGGCTCTCTAGGTTCACCGCTATGCCTTCCTCAACCAGGAGTTCCCTCAGCCTATCCCGGCGGCCTTCGGTATCTATGAGGATCAGCGCCTTCCAGCCCTCGCGCAACAGGTCCTTGAGGTCCTTGAGGAAATCCGGCAGGCGTCCACGGTATTGGATCCCACCGGTGACCTTCACGCTCGCATTGGGATGCAGGGCCATAGGATCAAGCTCGATAAGCGAAAGACCTCTTTCGGCCGCCGCCTGCGCCAATCCGTCGCCGCCGGCACGCGCCAGTTTCTCGCGCACGAGAAGCGGCTGCAATGATACGACAATTGCGCTCGGATCAAGGAAATCGAGCAATCCCTTATGATCCCGGCCGCAATCAGGCAAGGCAACAGGATATATCTCTATTTCCTGCAGGATCTCCTCGGAACGCTGGTCTACCGGATTGAAAGTCCTTATCCTCTCGACGCGGTCCCCGAAGAATTCTGCCCGCACCGGCCGCCGGCGCCCGGGGTCGTAAGCATCGAGAATGCCCCCTCGCACGGAAAACTGCCCCGCCCCCTCAACCAGATATTCCCTCTCGTAGCCCATCCGCTCCAAGCTTCGGGCGGCTTCCTCGAGGTCGCTTTCCCGGCCTACCTTGAGGGACAGCGGGCTATATGCCTTTGCAACCGCGGGGTAATGTTGTGCGAGGGCCATTGCCTCGGTAACGACGACAGCCTTCTCTCCCCGGCTCAAACCGCGCAGCGCTCTCGCACGCAGCGAAACGGCCTGCCCATCCTCGCCTCTCTCTCCCGCGATAACCAGCTCACGCAAGGGCAATTCCCTGACACGCGACTCCCCCAATACCAATCCAATCAAAAGGGCGATGTTCTCCTCACCCTGCCTGCCGGGCGCAACCACCAGAACTTGACGGCCGCTCGCTTCCGCCAGGTAAGCCACCAGGAAGGGATGAATCTCTTCCTCCGCCTGGATGGAGACATGCATTCCTTCCCCGAGCAGGGGCTTCAGACTCTTTTCGATTTTTTCCTTGATAATGTTATATATTTCCATATTCCCACGCACATAATGGCCTCGATGACTATCACCCAGGCCTATGCATATTAGAACACAGCCGACACGCCCCGGCCATGATAAAGTCGCTTTATATTGCGGCTACCGGGGCATTTACCTATAATTGGTTAATTGAGCCCGTCGACAGGTTGGGAAAGGCGGGCGCTTATTACGAGAGGTGAATTTATATGCAGGCGCAATTATCCGCCGAGTCCCGGGAGAATACCGGGAAAGAATCGGCCAAGAAAATGAGACGAGAAGGAAAAATTCCATGCGTTCTTTACGGGCACGGATTCCAGACTTTGCTTATCTCCCTGGACACGAAGGCCTTCAAGACTTTGATGCGACACCAGCACGGTCTGCACGGCCTTTTTGATCTCACGATCGCCGGGAACAAGGACGGAAAGCACACAGTGGTGGTGAAGGAGATTCAGCGCCATCCCATCAAGGACGAAATACTCCACATCGATTTCCAGAAAATACGCAGCGATGAATCCCTCACCGCCGATGTCGCCGTACACTTTGTCGGCGAACCGGTGGGAGTAAAGGCCGGGGGCACGATGCAACACTACATTTACGATGTGAACGTACAATGCCTTCCTAAGGATCTTCCGGATTTCATAGAAGTCGATGTATCCGGCCTGGACGTGAAAGAGAACCTGCGGATACAAGACCTTCCGGTCATCGAAGGAGTCCGGTACCTTAACAACCCGGATGAAATCGTCGCCGGCGTGGCCCCCAAGCGGGTCAAGGAAGAGGTGCCGGGAGTAGGCGAAGAAGGTTTTGAGGAAGCTGCAACCGAGGAACAGATCGGCGGCGAGGCAAAGCCGGCGCAACCCGAAGGGCCGCAAGAAGAAAACGCTTAATCTTGGGCTGCGAAGCCTACCAGCCCCCTTCCGCAAGGGAGTGGAGATGTTCCTAATCCTAGGTTTGGGAAATCCCGGAGAGCCTTACCGAAAGACGCGTCATAATGCCGGCTTCTGGGCCGTCGATGAGCTTGCCCGAGAACACGGCGCGACCTTCAAGCAGAAGAAGGATTACGACCTGGCGGAGACAACTCTCCAGTCTCAAAAAATCCACCTCGCGCGGCCCCTTACCTTCATGAACGCAAGCGGCAAAGCGGTCCGCAAGATCAGGCATAAGCTGAAGATAGACAGCCGCGACATCCTCGTCCTCCACGACGATATAGATCTCAAAGCCGGTACCATCCGTATAAGGGAAGGCGGCTCATCGGGCGGCCATCTCGGGGTGCAATCAATGATCGAGGCCTTGGGGACCTCCGACTTTCCTCGCATAAAGATCGGAGTGGGTAGACCTCCCGGGGGAATGGACCCGGCCAAGTACGTGCTCACCAGAATGAAGGGCGATGAATTCGAGGCGTTCCTTTCCTGGTGCCGGAAAGCCGCGGACGCCGCCGAGACGGTATTGGCCGAAGGTCTCGAGTCCGCTATGAATATCTTCAACTGATCCCATTTGACCTCGACCCATTAACGGAACTACACCGGGAGGAAATGCGTCATTGCGGACAGAAAGAAGAGATGATGAAGAGGATCATCGCGCTAACGGCCGTCATTTTTACTATCGCTTGCGTCACCATATCCCTGACCGGTTGTTCCGGCGGAGGTCAGGCCAAGGATAACGTAAACCAGGCGAGCTCCCTCCTGGAAAGTTCACAACAACTCCTGGAGGACCTGAACAATCTCAATGCCCGCTTCAATTCTCTGGGCATCAGGTTTTCGAACGTCGAAGACACCATCGCCGAGGGAAAGTCCCTTGCCGAAATGGCTATGATCGATGTCGATGAGTTGGAAATCCGCTACTCGGAAGCTCGCGAACTCTTTAATGAGGTGATCGCCATGCGGGATGCCGGCGATTACGCCGCATACTCGCGCTTAGCCTTGCAGGTGGTGGAAAGCAAACTGCAAGAGATCACCCTCAACCGCGAGCTTCTCACGGCTGTTTCCGATATGCTCGATGTCCTTCCCATGGCCCAGAATGAGGAACAGCTTTCGTATTACACGGAGAGAATGGATCAGCTCAGCAAGGATATCTCCGACCTTAGACTGCAGGCAGCGGAAGCGGCCCTGGCCGCCGACGCCTATTTCAAGGAGCATGGCTTGTGAGAATGAGAATCTTCGCCATGGCCGTAGTGACGCTGGTCTTTCTCGTTCTGGTCACCGGCTGCGGCTCGCAGGCGGCACAGCAAGCGAGTCAAGCGAGGTCGAGCTACATAAGCGCCCGGGCGGTGCTGGTCGGAGTGCAGGAATTCCCCGCCCGGATGGAAAATGCGCTCCGCTCTCAAGCCTCGCCAGACCTGATTGCAAAGGCCCAGGAACTGGCCGCATCCACCCGCAATCTGGTCTCATCGGCCAACTCGGCGTTCACCTCATGCCGGCAGAACGCGGAGAAGCTCAAGGGAAGCGACAAGGAATATACGCCTTATGCGGAAAGCCTTCTCCTACTGGTTGGAATGAACGAACAGGTTCTCGCATCTTACTCGGTGCTGATAGGCCTATCCAATTCTCTCGCCTCAAGCGCCCCTTATACCGGCCCACCCAACGATCTCATGCCTGCTCTAAACCGCCTCGATGATACCGTCAAGCAAATAGAACAGGTAATGGACCGGATAGAACAGCAGGAAGCCGAAGCCGAGCAGCTCTATCAATCCCTCACCCAACCAGCCTAAATCCTACACAAAGGTGTCGCCTACACAAAGGTGTCAGGCACCTTTGTGTAGCCCCTCTAAGGTTGGTTGTTGCCCCCAAACAGTTCGCTCACCGATTCATCCTTGAAGACGCTGGCGATAGTGTTGGCGAAAATGGAAGCGATGGATAAGATTTCCACCTTATCGCTCAGGCGCTCCTCCGGTATCGGCAGCGTATTGGTGACAACCACCCGCTTCAACGGGCTGCCGTCGATCCTCTCCCTGGCCGGCCCGGAGAAGATGCCGTGGGTGGCGCAGGCATAGACTTCGACGGCGCCTTGATCGAGCAGCGCCTGCGATGAAGCGACCATGGTCCCCGCGGTATCGATCATGTCATCGACGAGTACCGCGGTCTTTCCCTTCACCTCACCGATGACGTGCAGGACTTCGGCCTCATTATGTCCCGGCCGCCTTTTGTGCAAAATAGCCATCGGCGTTCCCAGGTGATCCGAGTACTTCTTGGCCATCTTCACCCGGCCGGCATCGGGCGAGACGATAACCAGGTCGGAAAACCCCTGCCTGGAGATATAGGAAGCGAGCAGCGGTACGGCGGTCAGGTGATCGACGGGTCCGGAAAAGAAACCCTGTATCTGACCGGCATGCAGGTCCATGGTAAGCACTCTCTCCGCCCCCGCCGTGCTGAGTAGATCGGCGATAAGGCGAGCGCTGATAGGCTCCCTGGCCAGCGTTTTCTTATCCTGACGCGAATATCCGTAGTATGGAATCACCGCCGATATCCTCTTCGCGGACGCCCTCTTCAAGGCATCGAGCATCAGTAGCAACTCGATAATATTGGCGTTGATAGGCGGGGAGCACGGCTGCACAACGAAGGCGTCCACGCCGCGCACGCTCTCCTCGAAGCGCACGTAGAGCTCTCCGTTGCTAAAAGTCTGCAAATCCACCTTGCCCAAGCTGATACCCAGATTGCCGGCGATCTGCCTTCCCAATTCGGGATAAGACCGGCCGCTGAAGATCATCAGCTTCTTGCGGGTTACCTCCTTCAAGATTGATCCTCCTTGTCCTCCCGCCGCTTTGATTTCTTTTTCCATCCCGGAATATTCTTCTGCTCGCCGCGTTCCACCCCGAGCGCTCCATCGGGAACGTCTTTCGAGATAGCAGAACCGGCCGCGGTCACCGCTCCTTTGCCGATGCGGACCGGGGCTATGAACATAGTGTCGCTTCCTATAAAAGCGCCTTCTTCGATAACCGTCGCGTATTTATGAGCCCCATCGTAATTGCAGGTGATGCTGCCCGCTCCCACGTTCACACCGTCGCCTATTTCCGCGTCCCCCATATAGCTGAGGTGAGGCACCTTACTCCCCTTCCCGACAATGGTCTTCTTGGTTTCGACGAAGGTCCCTACCTTGGATCCGGCGAGCAATCGGCTGCCGGGGCGCAGGCTGGCGTACGGGCCGACTGTAACCCCGTCCTCCAATTCGCATTCGCGAACCGTCGCCTGCTCGATAACAACGCCGTCGTGAATCTCGGAATTGCGGATTCGCGCGCCGGGGCCGATGACGCATTCCTCGCCTATGCGGGTCTTCCCTTCCAGGATCACGAATGGCTTGAGCACGGTGTCCATGCCTATTTTCACTTCGGCGCCTATGTAGACGGAGGAAGGATCTTCCATGGTGACACCCCGCTCCATCCACCCGCTGTTGATGCGATCGCGCATGACCGCTTCCGCCATCGCCAGGTGCTCCCGCGAGTTTATTCCAAGGGTCTCCACGTCATCCTCGGTGATGTAAGCAGCAACCCGCTCTCCCTTCTTGATAAGGAGCTCCAGCACGTCGGTCAGAAAATACTCGCCCTTGGAATTGTCGGCATTCAAGTTATTAAGCGCGGGTTTCAGGGCCTTCCAATTGAAGATGTAGGTGGAGGTATTTACTTCTCCGATAGAAAGCTCTTCCGGAAGAGCCTCTGTTTCCTCCACGATGCGGAGGATGCCGCCACCCTCGCCTCTTAGGATTCGGCCGTAGCCGGTGGGATCGCTCAAATAGGTTCCGAGCAGCGTGACCGCCGCTCCCTCCATGCGGTGTACGTCATACAGCTTCGAGATAGTCGCCGCTGCTATCAGTGGACAGTCCCCGGTGAGCACGAGCAGTTCGTCCTCGTCGATTTCCGGCGCGGCCACCATTACCGCATGCCCGGTTCCCTTACGCTCCTCTTGTATAATGCAGCTTCCGCGGTCTGCTATCTCTTGACTCACCGCTTCCACACCGCTTCCGATTACCACCCGTATAGCATCGATCATTCCCTGATCTTGCAGCTCATGCAAGGTATCCAGGACCCATGAGATCATGGTTTTTCCGCAAATCGTATGCATTACTTTAGGTCTGCGTGATTTCATCCGCGTGCCCTCACCGGCGGCGAGGACAAGAGCTGAAAGGCTCAATTCATGCTCCTTCCCGACGGCATTATTCTATACAACCTACACAAAGGTGTCAGGCACCTTTGTGTAGGTGGGTAGTCCTACACAAAGGTGCCTGACACCTTTGTGTAGCTGACACCGTCGTGTAGCCCTTTGGGAACCGTAATAAAAAAGAGGGTCTCAAACCCTCTTGTTTTATGGCTGGGGCGGTAGGATTCGAACCTACGATAACGGCTCCAAAGGCCGTTGCCTTACCGCTTGGCCACGCCCCAGTGAAGAGCCACCTTAAAAGACTTCTTCGGCCTGGAGCTTTTCGCCTTTTCCTTTTTTTACCTTAAAGAATTCTCGAAGGACCGCCTCTTGAATTTTTTCGCGGGTTTCCGAGTTCAAGGGATGAGCAATGTCTTTAAAATCGCCATTAGGTAGTTTGCGAGAGGGCATTGCAACAAAGTAACCACGATCACCGTCTACTATTCTCAAGTCATGCACCACAAAGCAATCATCGAGAATAATGCTTGCTATTCCCTTGACCATGTTCATGTCGATTTCGCGGACGGTTACCCTTGTGATCTCCACGATTTGCGTCCCCCCAAACGATCTCAGAACATTAATAAAAACTTATTAACCTATATTATGCCCCTCATGTCCTGTTTTCAAGATTATACCTTCAGGGCTTTTCACAATAAAGCAGTTCAATAAACGAACTCTTAAGCTGAGCGAAACAGGGCACCCGGAATATGCAAATATTGCTTTAATCATCTTGGCTCCAGTAAAGCAACCCCACCGCCTCTGAATTGTGTATCCAAGAGCCAGGCCGCAGTTTGCTTCATTTGGTTCTCCGCCGACACGCGTTGCTCATTTTCTCGCATGACAAATACAGTTGAACCGCTTCCGCAAAGCAGGGCTGCCTCCTCATCCGATCGCTTTGCCATTTCCAGAAGTTGCCCTATTTCGGGAACGAGATCAATCGCAGCCTTTTGCAACGAATTAAAGAGAAGGCCCGGAATCCTCTCTACGTCTTGCGAAGCCAGGGATTTGATAAGACCCGCCGGCCCTCCCTCCGGCGGTTTTTGCCCGCCGATTTCATCGAACTTTTCATACACTAGTCGGGTTGAAAGTTCAATTCCAGGATTTGCCAATAGGATCGGGAGCGGCGGTGCCTGGACCAGCGGAAAGATTTGTTCTCCCCTTCCCTGAGCCAGAGCCGTTCCTCCTATTAAAAAGAAGGGGACGTCGGATCCGAGCGAAGCGGCCAATTCGAATAATTCCTCTCGACTGATATCCTCGCCGGAAAGCAATTGCAGACCGCGCAGAACCGCGGCGGCATCCGAACTCCCTCCTCCCAGGCCGGCTGCGTTTGGAATTCGTTTTTTCAATCCGATCCTCACACCGAACGGCTTCTTCAGCCACTCTGAATATGCTCTTGCCGCCTGGATGCAAAGGTTGTCGTCCCCGGCCGGTGCATCGCCCTCGACCTCTATCTCTATCCCCCGTCCGCCGCGATCCAACTCGACCTCGACCAGGTCGCAAAGCTCGATGGCCTGCATGACACTGCGAACCGGATGATAGCCATCAGGCCGTCGCGGTCCGACTTCCAGATAAAGGTTAACTTTTGCCGGCGCTTCCAATGCGATTCGATCACGAGGCAACGATCCTCTCCTCTCCCTGGGGAATAATCGTTTCGCTCCCATCTTAACACGGGCATGTACTTGCAATAGGATGGTGACACAAAGAGACGACGAGGGAAAGGACGCTCGTGGGAACGCTGGCAAGGCCTAGCGTAGTAGCTGAAATACTGGAAAAACATGGTATTCATCTCGCCCGGGCCCTGGGGCAGCATTTCCTCGTCGACGGCAACGTGCTGCGCCGGGTGGTGGAAGGGGCTGCTCTTAAGCCCGGCAACACCATACTCGAGATAGGGCCGGGTATCGGAACCCTCACTGAAGAGCTGTGCGACCGGGCTGGCAGGGTCGTCGCCGTCGAAACGGACCGCCGGCTCATAACGGCCTTGCGCGATACGCTGGGTGACAGGAATAACCTGGAAATCCTGCAAGGCGATGCGCTTCGCGTCGATTTACCCGCTTTGTTTTCACCCGGCGAGCCGCTCAAACTGGTCTCGAACCTTCCTTACAGCATCGCCACCCCGCTCATATTGCACACCTTGCACGAGTTGCCCCAATTGCGGAGCCTTACCGTGACCGTACAGAGGGAGCTGGCCGACCGCTATCTCGCCTCACCGGGGACCTCCGCATATAACGCAGTCAGCGTCAAACTGCAGTTTCTTACAGATATCCGGCGACTTGCCCATGTACCTCCGAGTGTTTTCTTCCCGCCGCCACGGGTGGAATCATCAATCATGCATTTCGAGAGGAAAAAGTCGGCGCTTTCCCTGCCCCAAGTCGATGCATTTTTCTCCTTCCTCAACGCCGCCTTTTCTTCTCGCAGGAAAAAGCTGGTAAATGCTCTATCGGGAGGCAGGAATGCCTACGTGGGGAGGGCGCCGGCCGAGGCGGCCTTGGATGAAACGGGGGTGCCCGCGTCCTCTCGGGCGGAAGAACTAACGCCGGACAAACTGCTCCAGGTTTTCCTCGCCCTCCAACAGAAATCCTGAGTCCGAGCAAGCAAATGGGGGCGGAATTCTCTTCCGTCCCCCAGTTCTTTCCTTATTGGAAAATTATTGCTTGTTTATTATTTGCGCTTGAGGTCGTTGATGCACTTCTGGCAGATGCGGCTGCCCTTGTAGGTGCGCAGCTTCTCACCACTGTTGCAGAAACTGCAGCCCGGCTCGTATTTCGTGAGAACAATCTTGTCGCCATCGGTGAAAATCTCGATCGGGTCGCGTTCGCTGATGTCCAGAGTCCGGCGAAGCTCCATGGGAATGACAATTCTCCCGAGTTCGTCGATTTTTCGCACGATGCCGGTCGCCTTCATATCTCGCC
>Ga0154740_119_pt11 | contig 28815 bp, 26 predicted proteins | sample Rifle2008BG16ft_FD_105748 | JGI IMG/M metagenome (GOLD analysis project Ga0154740, IMG submission 105748) | Candidatus Solincola sediminis RBG_16_55_12 | reverse complement strand
GAAGTGTACGCTTGCTTCAAGATTGCCGACCTTTCCATCACCCGAAAATCGCAGGCGAGCGCGAGAGAGAATCCTGCACCGGCGGCAGCTCCGTTTATCGCAGCGATCACCGGCTTGCGCATACTTCGTATTTCGGTTATAGCAAGGTGGAAACGAGATGCAAGGGCATCGAAGGCGCCTGATATTCCCGCCGGGTAATCATGGAACCAGTGTATGTCCCCGCCGGAGGAAAACGCCCTGCCTTTTCCCGCAATTACGACAGCCCTTACTTCCTCATCCAAAGAGGCGGAGCGCAAGTTCTCCAGGAGCAGGTCCCCGAGCTCCGGGTCCAATGCATTAAAAACCTCGGGCCGATTCAAGAACAACTTGACGATAGCCCCTTCCTTTTCCGCGAATACCTTACTTCCCATCCGCATCTCCTTTCCGCTATCCCCTCGCGAGCCCTTTGGTCTCGCATTATTGCGGGGATAACTCAGCGCATTGCAAACCGCCCATCCCGAAGGGTCGTTGCGGTCTTCCGCCTAGCCCGCAAGAGTCTCTCGGATAAAATCAACAATGCTGGAGAGTTCGGTGCCCGGCGTAAAAATTTCAGCCACACCTTGCTCTTTGAGCGTTTCAACATCCTCTTCTGGTACAATTCCGCCGCCGAATACAATGATATCCTCCACCCTTTTTTCTTTCAGCAGCCGCATCACCTCCGGGAAGAGCGTCATATGGGCGCCCGAGAGGATGGACAGTCCCACGGCATCGACGTCCTCCTGGATAGCCGTCTCGGCGATCTGCTCCGGCGTCTGGTGCAGGCCCGAATAGATCACCTCGAAGCCCGCTTGGGCAAGGGCCCGGGCAACGACCTTGGCTCCCCGGTCGTGGCCGTCCAACCCCGGTTTGGCGATCAGAATACGTATGACTTTTCCTTGCATGCTCTCTCCTAGAAGATAGCGGCTTCCCGATATTCGCCGAAGACCTCTTTCAAAGTTGCGATTATCTCTCCTTCGGTCACATAGGCCCGGGCGCAGGCGATAATAAGGGGCATCAGGTTGGCATCACCGCGAGCCCCTTCCGCGAGGGCCGTCAGCGCTTGCTCTGCCGGCGCCGCGCTCCGGGAGCCGCGCAGCTCCCTCAGTCGCTCTCGCTGGCGCCTTTCCACTTCCGGGTCTATCCTCAGCAACTCTATGGCCAATTCTTCGCCGTCCACCTGGAAACGGTTCACTCCCACGATGACGCGCTCTCCACGCTCGACGGAATTCTGATAACGATAAGCCGCATCGGCAATCTCCCGCTGAAAAAACCCCGCATCGATGGCCGGCAACACCCCGCCGAATTCCTCGATGCGACGGAAGTATTTCTCAGCCTCTGCCTCCAGCATGTCCGTCAGCGCCTCCACGTAGTAAGAGCCCGCCAGGGGATCGACTGTGCTCGCAGCCCCGCTCTCATAGGCTAGGATTTGCTGGGTGCGCAGGGCTATCACCACCGCCTTCTCGGTGGGGAGGGCCAGGACCTCGTCCATGGAGTTGGTATGCAGCGACTGCGTTCCTCCCAGCACCGCGGAGAGCGCCTCGAGAGCGGTGCGGACGATATTGTTCTCGGGCTGCCGGGCCGTGAGCGAGCACCCGGCGGTCTGGGTGTGGAAGCGTAGCAGCCAGGAGCGCTCATCTTTGGCCCCGGCCTTCTCCTTCATGAACCTGGCCCAGATGCGCCGAGCGGCACGATATTTCGCGATCTCCTCGAAAAGGTCGATATGGGCGTTGAAGAAGAAGGAGAGGCGCGGCGCGAATTTGTCCACATCCAGGCCGGCGGCGATGCCCGCCTCCACGTAGGCCATGCCGTCCGCCAGGGTGAAGGCAAGTTCCTGGGCGGCCGTGGAACCTGCCTCCCGGATATGGTAGCCGCTGATGGAGATGGTGTTCCAACGCGACACCTCGCGCGAGCAGAAATCCATGATGTCCGTAATGATGCGCAGTGACGGCTTGGGCGGGAATATCCATGACTTCTGGGCGATATATTCTTTGAGGATATCGTTCTGGATGGTTCCTCCCAGATTCTTCCAGGAGTAACCCTGCTTCTCCCCGACGCATAGGTAGAAGGCCAGCAGCACCGAGGCCGGGCCGTTGATGGTCATGGAGGTGGTGATGTCTTCCAGAGGGATATTCGCGAAGAGACGCTCCATGTCGGCAAGGGAATCGATGGCCACTCCGCAGACGCCAACCTCGCCCCGGGAACGCGGGTGATCGGAATCATAGCCCATGATGGTGGGCAAGTCGAAGGCGACCGACAAGCCGGTGGTCCCCCGGTCCAGCAGGAACTTGTACCTCCGGTTGGTATCGTCCGCATCCCCAAACCCCGAGAACTGGCGCATGGTCCACACCCGACCGCGGTACATGTCCGGATGGATGCCCCGCGTAAAGGGATAGCATCCGGGGTCGCCCAGATCCCGGTCGTAATCGATATCCAAATCTTCCGGCGTGTAGACCGGCTTTACCGGCACACCGGAGAGCGAGGTCAGCTCCTTCGTCTTCTCGGCTACATTGTCCGCCATCAGCACTCGATCCCCTTTCGTATCTCCCTAGTGATGGGAAAGCGAATAGAAATATGATAGTAAGCACTAACTAAGTTATTACATTCGCATCTTTTGTCAAGGCGCGTGCCTTAGAGACTGGTTCTTCCCGGGAAGAGCTGAGATGAAGATTTTCTCCTTTCCCAACAGAAGAACCAGCCGCCTTGGATTCGAATGCGGCCGGTCCTTGGTAATTTTTTCCTATTAAGCCTCTCTCGAAACCAGGCCCGGGACCGAACGGCGGAGTAGTCGCCGCCCGGCCGCCAGGATGTCATCTCTTATTCGGAGGACCTTCCCGTGCCCGATAAGATCGGATCGGCTCAAGGCAATATGGAGAGCACTCCGCATATCGAGAAGAAGAGGAGCACATAGAATCATTGTTGCTCTTCTGATCTTCTAAAGCCTTGTTATAAGATCCGCCCGCCCGGAGGTTCTCGGCGCCCCGCGGCGTCGCGCTTATGAAAGCCAAGCGCCAATCCTTTTGAATATCGGGATTTTGGTGAATCCGGGAACGATCTTTTCAGACTGCCGGTGAATATTGTTTCAGGATCGAAACGGCGGCAATAACCGCTCCGATAATATGTATGCCATGGAAACGACCATACCAATTAATCGCGATCCCCTTATTGGTCTTTCTTATCCAGTGCGCTGAGGATCACCTCATATGCGTCGAGGAGCCTTTCCTGTTCGATCTCCTCCTCGAATCCGAAAAGGCTCATGGAACCGGTACCGATCCCGAAGGAGAGAACGATCCAGCCGGCCATGACATCATCGATACCGGGATCCATAATACCGGCATCCTGGCCGCGACGTACGAACTCGCTTAAGAAATCGGCGAACGCCGCAAAGTGGCGCCGGAGGCTCGCCTGTATATCCGGGTCGTCCACCTCAGAGATGGCCTGGAAGAGTATCTTCTCCGCCGCCTTGTTTTCCTTGATGAACCGGTAATGGTAGGCGCCGAGAATGCGCAGCGCCGTTTTCGGGTTCTCAACCCCATCCGTGGCGCACGTCCAGCCTTCCAGGATGTCCGTTCGGATGCGCTCTAGCACCGCCAGGAACAGGTCCTTCTTGCTGTCGAAGTGCTGGTAGATGACGGGCTCGCTGACGCCGGCCTCCGAGGCGATTTTGGAGGTCGTGGCCGACCTGTAGTTGGAGCTGGCAAGCACCTCGATGGCCTTCTCTATCAGGACGTTCTCCCGCTCCCCTGCCGGCATTCGCTTTCGGACGGTCTCCATAATTTACCTCCGCTATTCTCGAGATTAGATAAAATCTTACAACATGTTCGGCTAAGAGTTGTTGTCCAAATATTTACTTGACAAAGTTTCAGAATCGAAATAAAAATAGTAAGCACTAACTAACTAAGTTATTCCATTCGCAGCATTTGTCAAGACACACGCCATAAAAACCGGCGTATACACAGCACAGCTTGCAGCACCACTTTTTCGTGCAGGGCGGTTGCGGAAATATGCCGCGGCAGCCGATTTTCGGTCACCGGCGGCCGGAAATTCAGGGGTTTCGCAGGAGGGAGGGGGTGTGTTGGAATGTCCGAGGTCATTGTGGTGGGGGCCGGCCTCTCGGGATTGACGGCGGCTATCAACTGCGCACGTGCCGGCCACCAGGTGATGGTGCTCGAGCGGTTCAAAGAAGTAGGTGGATTACCCCGGGTTCATCCGGCGGTCGATGCCACGCCGATGGAACCCGAGGCACTGGGACGATTCATCGGCGTGGAACTCAAGGAGCCGCAGGTCCGGCCCACCGAGAGCGTGGGCATGCACATTTATGGCAAGTGTTGGGATTACCCCGGCTCGGCCATGTTCCTGCACAACATAGAGAGGGGCTCTCGCCCCACCGCCCTCGATTATCAGCTCTGGGAAATAGCGAAGGCCGAGGGCGTCAAGTTCGAATTCAATTCCGAATTCAAGACCAAGGATGCCGCCTGGCTGCCGCCCGATTCCATCATCGCCACCGGGCTGTTCTTCGAGGCCTTTTCGGACATGGACATCCCCTACGTGCAGCTCTACGGATGGGTGGCGCGGGGAAAGAAGGATGGGCCAACGCGCGTTGCCGGTTACATGGACACTTACACCCGCGACTATTGCTACTACGCCAACAACAACGGTGTAACCTTCGGGCTGGCCTTCGGCACCAAGCCCGTGGACAAGAGCCTCAAGGAACGCTGGATGGAACAATTGGCGACCGAAGAGGACGTGATCTTCAGTGCCTGGGAGGAACACGAGGGAGTCGCCCCCATCAAGCGCTTCAATAATCCGCGCCTCTTCTGGGGGGACAAAATACTAGCCGGCACCTTCGCCGGCATGCAGGATCCCTTCTTTCTCTTCGGGGTGCATGGCGCGCTGGTATCCGGGAAGATCGCGGCCATGGCAGTGGACGACAAGGCGCAAGCCTACGAGATGTTCACGCGTCTCACCAGGAGCTTCAAATACTCGCTCGCCGTCAAGAGACTGGTGCTCTACACGTTGCCTCACCCCTTGCGGAAATTAGCGCTCCGGACCTTAATCGGGCAATGGAGCCAGCACCTGGATTCGCTGGGATTCATCATGGACATCGCTCTGCTCTCAGTTCCGGGGATGAAGAAGATCTGATCGCCGAGTCGCGGCTTTTAAGACAATAGGAGAACAGCAGGGAGGACTAATATGCAGGACAAGATCATCGGAGCCCGGGAGGTCGAACACGATGACTTTTCCAACTACCGGCAGAAATACCCGGGACGCCGGAAGCGCAATCGCACCTGGAAGCATAAGGTAGAAAGTCTGGCGAAGCTTACTCCTCGCCGCCTGGCCGTGGCGCAGGGGGAGCGGCGCCTCAACTGGGACGAGTTCAACCGAGCCTGCAACCGCCTGGCACACGGCCTCGAGGGCATCGGGGTAAAAAAGGAAGACCGGGTGGCCATTTGCGGCTTCAATTCCATCGAGTGGATTACATGTTATTTCGCCATTTCCAAGCTGGGCGCTGTCCCCGTCAATGTCAATCCCCGCTTCATTCCCGAGGAGATCGCTTATGTGCTGGAGGACTCCGACGCGGTAGTTTGCCTGGTAGAGGGGGTTTACGCCTCGGCAGTGCTGGCGGCCCAGGCCGCCTTGCCCGGACTTAAGAAAGTCGTCGTCTATGAAGTGGGTAAGCAGCCGGCTGAGGTGCCGGCCGACGCCCTGGTCCTTGATGACATCCTCTCCACGGACGAGAGTAACCCGCCGGTTAAAGTGTACAACGACGACTTCAGTTTCCTCATGTATACAGGCGGCACCACCGGATACCCCAAGGGCACCGTCTGGGACGGGGAGCAGCGCGTCCACGGCCTGGACGTGGTCATCTTAAACGGCCTCATACCGGTCATCGACCGCCTGTTCGAGCTTCCTAAAGGCGCACTGCGCGGCTATCTCAGCGTAGTGACCGACTCTCAGAAAACGCTGGACGTCCTCACCTGGATATTCTCGCGCAAGCTGGTACGGGCGGCGCTGCAGTCGCGCCTCTCCAAGGAGATGTTTTACGGGAGCTTTCGCATCATGCTGGGCCGGCCGCGCATGATCAAGCTGCTCAGCCTGATGCAGCGAGAAGGCGTGAAGACCATCCCGGTCAGCCCGCTCTTCCACGGGGCTGCTTACGAGCTCGCCTTCTGCTTTATCGGGGCCATGGGCGGCGCCACGGTGTTTCTGCCGACGCCGCATCCCTTCAGCCCCCGCGAGTTCTGGGAGACGGTGGAGCAGCAACGCGCCCAGCAGGCCCTCATCGTGGGCGACGCCTTCGCCATCCCCATGCTGGAAGAGTTGAAGCGGGCGGAGCGCGAGGAGCGCCCCTACCGCACCAGAAGCCTGTGGGCCATGATCTCCTCCGGTGTACGCTGGTCGCCGCATGTCAAGAAGGAGATGATGGAACATGTTCCTCATATGGTCGTGCAGGACGTGATGGGCGCGAGCGAGACGAGCGCCGGTTTCGCAGAGATGAACATCTCGACCGATGAAAAAATAAAGTTGGCCGGGACCAAGCTGGCGAAGGCCGCCGGCGGCATCTACAAACACGAGCTGTTTCCGAGCCGAGTGGTGAATCCCGAGACGGGCGAGGACGTGCGGCCGGGCTCGGGCGATATAGGCGAGTTCCTCTATGGCGGCTGGATGGCCCTGGGCTACTGGAAATGCCCGGCCAAGACCGCGAACGACTTCCGCGTGCTGGACGGCAAACGTTGGTTTTTCGTGGGGGACGCCGGCACGCTCGATGGCGACGGCAAGTTCAACCTCATCGGCCGCACCGGTAGCTACATGATCAACACCGGCGGCGAGAAGGTCTACTCGGAGGAGGTCGAGGGCATCCTCAAGGAACACCCCGCGGTACTTGACTGCGCCGTCATCGGCATGCCCGATCCACGATGGGGCCAGGTGGTGACAGCACTGGTAGAGCTGAAAGAGGAAGTCACGGCGGCCTCCGATGAGATCATCGATTACTGCCGGAGCCGCATGGCCGACTACAAGCGGCCGCGCAAACTCTTTTTTGTGGAGAAAATTCCGCGCGCGGCTGCGGGCAAGATAGACCGGGCCATAGCCATTGAACTGGTGAGCGAACAGGCCTCGGCGGAATGAGGGCCTGGCTGGAAACAAAAGGAAGGAGCGGCACAGGTGTCTGATTGCGCGGGTATTCTCGTAATCGCGGAGATGGCGGAATCTGGAGCGGCCCGGATAGGTCTGGAACTACTGGGGTTGGCCAAGGGGCTGGCGCAAGAGGCCGGGCAGACCATCGCTGCGGTGCTTTTAGGAAGCGGCCTGGAGGCGGCGGCGGCCGAGTTGGCGAAGTGCGGAGCGGCAACGGTTTATGCGGTCGACTCGCCGGAGCTCGCCGAGTACAATCCCGATTCCTACCTTGTCGCCATTCTCAACCTGTGCGAGGAACTGCATCCTGCCGCTATTCTGGCCGGACATACCCCGATGGGACAGGACCTCATGCCCCGTCTTGCTTTCGCCCTCGGAGCCGGCCTGGTTACGGATTGCACCTCGCTTTCCTGGGATGCGGCGCAAGGGCTCGTGGCGAGTAAACCCATTTACGGCGGCAATGCCATGGCCAGCCTCGCCTCGGAAACGCGGCCGCAGATGGTGACGGTACGTCCGAAAGCGGGAAACCCTCTCGAGCCGGTCGAGCCGGGCGGCTCTGTTGAAGCGGTGGAGGCAGTGCTTCCGGCGCCGGCCATCACCCTGCTAGGCCGGGTGCTGGAAGAGAACATCGGCGTGAAACTGGAGGAATCGTGCGTGGTGGTTTCGGGCGGCCGCGGCATAGGCGGCCCCGATGGTTTCGACCAACTGCGAGAACTGGCCGGCTTGCTGGGCGGCGCGGTAGGCGCCTCGCGCCCGCCCTGTGACTCGGAGTGGATAGCCTGCACCTCTCAGGTGGGCATCACCGGCAAGCTGGTCGCGCCGGACATCTATATCGCCGTGGCCATCTCCGGCTCGAGCCAGCATCTCTCCGGGATGTCGGACTCGCGCAACATCGTTGCCATTAACAAGGACCCGGATGCCTACATCTTCAAGGTGGCACATTATGGGGTGGTGGGGGACTGGCGGCGGATCCTCCCCTCCTTCACAGGCAAACTGGCAAGCTTGCTGGCGGAATAGGAGGGAGACATGGAAACTTTAAAGATCATCGTATGCGCCAAGCAAGTCCCCGACCCGGAGGGCCCGCCTTCAGCTTTTGAGGTGGATGCGGTCAACGCCAGGGTCACGCCCCGCGGTATCCCGCCCGTTCTCAGCCCTTTTGACGAGAACGCGCTGGAGGCCGCGCTCAAGCTCAAGGAAACGGCGGCCGCGCATATCACCCTGATGTCGGCGGGGAGCAATCTGTCCATGGCGGTGATGCTCAAGGCCCTGGCCACCGGGGCGGACGAATTGGTGCTTATCGACGATGCTCTCTTTGACCGAGAAAAGTTGGACAGCTTCGCCACCGCCTCGCTGCTGTCGGCCGCCATCCGCATGCACGGCGATTTCGACTTGGTGCTTACAGGCCGTCAGGCCTCGGATACCAACGCCGGGCAGGTGGGGCTGGGTATAGCGGCCTTGAGGGGCCTGCCGGCAGTGACCCTGGCCTGTTCCCTCAAGCTGGAAGGCGACGCGCTTCTGGTGGAGCGCGTTCTTCCCGAGGGCTACGAAACGGTGCGGGTGCCGCTGCCCGCCATAGTAACGGTCAGTCACGAGATCGGGGAGTTGCGTTATCCACGCATGGCGGACATCAAAGCGGCCAAGGGACTGCCGCAGATGAAGTGGGGCGCCTCGGATTTTAACGGAGAAGCCGCGACCGCTCGTCGCGTAAAGATGATAGGGGTGGAAAGCCCGGTAAGGGAGAGGAACTGTCAAATCGTTCAGGCGGATACCCCTGAGGAAGCGGGAGAGCGCCTGGCCCTCGCTTTGCGGGAAGCAAAGTTGTTATAGATTCTCACCGGCTTCACCCGGAAGGGTGCCGGAACATTTGGTGCAACTGAGGAGTTTTGCTTGGAGGTGAATCGAGTGGAATTGCAACCGGAACAGCTCTTCGACTTCATGGAGGTGGCCTGGCGGCACGGCGTAATAGACGAGCTGATGCCGCTGGTGGGAAAGTCCCTCAAGAGGCTGAAGGCGAACAGCGGACTGACCATGGACGATCTGTTAAACAAGCTGGATGGAGCTAAGGCTCCGACTATTGAGAAGTTTAACAAGGTCCTTGGCTGGTCACCGCCGCTGCTTCGCATTGCCAGCAACGACATCCTGATGTCCTTCCTCGCCAAGATGCTGCGCGTCCAAGCGGTACGGAGTCTCGCCGTGTGGGGCATAGAGAAGTACCTGGCGCGCGCACTGGCCAAGACGGAGGGAACACCGCCGAAGCTAGCCGGGAAGCTCAAGGGCTTAAGGGCGAAAGGCGGCGACAAAGAGGCGCTTACTTCTAGCCGGGCGGTTGTCTGAAACCGTCTGTGAAATAAGAGGAGGGAGGAAAATGGCTAAGTCAACTACTGGCGTCAAGACCGATACCATAGCCAGGCTTCAGGCCATAGTGGGCGACGATTGCGCGACGGATAAAAAGATCCTAGCCGACTACGCAGCCCCGGGCAGGGTGCCGGTTTGTGTGGTCCGTCCCGCCGATACGGCGGAGGTGCGCGAGATAATCAAGCTGGCCAACGAAACCGGCATCAACGTGGTGGCTGCTTCGTCCACGGGTCCACGCTTTCGGGGCGACACCGTTCCGGCGGAGGAGGGCGTCATCGTCGATCTCTCCGCAATGCGAAAGATCGTGCGAGTGGACCGTCGCAACAAGGTGGCCATCATCGAGCCCGGCGTCACCTTCGGCGAACTGCAGGCGGCCGCGGCCCGGCAGGGCCTCAAGGTGCTCATGCCGCTGCTGCCGCGAGCCGGAAAGTCGGTGCTCGCCAGCTACCTCGAGCGGGAGCCGATCCTGGCCGGCAAGTTCCATTGGGACATGACCGACCCATTGCTCTGCACCGAGCTTGTCTTCGGGACGGGCGACATGTTCCGCACCGGCTCCGCGTCGGGGCCCGGGTCGCTCGAGGAGCAATGGAGCCGCGGTATGGCCCAGAAGAACCCGACGGGGCCGGCGAGTGCCGACTTTGTCCGCATAGTCCAGGGCGCTCAGGGGACCATGGGGATCGTCACATGGGCTTCCGTCAAGCTCGAGCTGGAGCCCAAGTTGCGCCGGCTCTATTTCACCCAATCCGACAACCTGAAGAAACTGGTTGATTTCTCTTACCGCGTGAACCGGGCCAAGCTGGCGGACGAGTTACTGATCCTGAACGGGCCGGCGCTCGGCGCCATCCTTGGTGATGAGCGGGAGAGCGTCCGGACCCTTGCCGGCAAGCAGGCGCCCTACACATGCGTCTATTGCCTCGCCGGTTACGATCACCTGCCGGAGATGCGGGTGGATTACGAGGAGAAGGATGTGGCCGACATCGCACAGGCTTGCGGCCTTACCATCGGCCGGCAGATACCGGGGGCGAGCGCCAGACACATGATGGGGCTGCTGGATGCCCCGTCGGCAGAGCCCTACTGGAAGCAACGTCCGGCCGGCGCTTTCCGCGAGATATTTTTCCTTACCACCATGGACCGGACGCCGTCCTTCATCGGCCTCATGGATGATCTCGTGAAACGTCACGGCTTTGCCCCGGAGAATCTGGGTATCTACATCCAACCTATTCAACAGGGTCGTTCCTGCCATCTGGAATTCAACCTCTTCTACGACCCGTCCGACGCGGCGGAAGCGGAGAAGGTCGAACAGCTCTTCCTGGAGGCCAGCGCGGAGCTGGCGGAGGCCGGGGCTTTCTTCTCGCGCCCCTACGGTGCCTGGTCGAAAATAGCATACGCTCGCTGTCCGGAGACAGTGGAGGCACTGCGTAAGTTGAAGGAGATTTTGGACCCCAAAGGCGTCCTTAATCGTGGAAAACTGTGCTTCGGGGAGGGATGATCATGGGACTCGAAAAATATCAAAATGACATGGCGGGCTGCTCCCGTTGCTCTTCCTGCAAGTGGGTTCCCTTCAACCAGATGAAAAGCTGGAGGTTCGCAAAAGCCTGCCCCTCTATCAGCCGCTATAACTTCCATGCCTATTCGGGATCGGGAAAGATGAACATGGGGCTCTCGATGTTGGAGGGGCGCAGCCAGCTCACCGACACGGTCTCCGATATCATCTTCCATTGCAACCTGTGCGGCGCCTGCGAGGTCTCCTGCAAGATCTACCGAGACGACATCGACTTGGGCGAGGTGCTGGAAGAGCTGCGCACCTACTGCGTGGAACAGGGGCAACTGGTCCCCGAGCACATGGCCCTCATCGACGCCCTCAAGCGCGAGGATAATGTCTTCGGTGAGCCCAAGTCGGAACGCGGCGCCTGGGCCGACGGTCTGGGACTGAAGGACATGAATAGGGAGAAGGCGGACATCCTCTTTCACGCCGGCTGCCGTTATTCCTACGATTCGGAATTATCGCCCATCGTCAAGGGAGCCGTCGAGTTGATGCGCCGCGCCGGTGCCGATATTGCGGTGGGCGGGCGCGAGGAAGCGTGCTGCGGCGGGCGCGCCTTCGAGTTGGGCTATCGCGGCGAGATGCAGAACTTCGCCGACGATATGAACTCGCGGGTGAAGGCCTCGGGGGTTTCAACGCTGGTCACCGCCTGCTCGGACTGCTACTCGGCCTTCAAGTATCTCTACCCACGGATGGGCAAGGAACTGCCGGTGAAGGTTATGCACATCACCGAGTTCCTGAGCGAGGCGGTGGATGCCGGCAAGCTATGTTTCAACAGGCAAGTGCCTATGACTGTCACCTACCACGATCCCTGCCACTTGGGGCGGCGGTCGGAGCCTTACCTGGGCGAGTGGGAGGGCGACAAGCTGTTGCGGCCCATGGATCGAAAGCGCACCGGGCGTAAGGGTATCTACGGCCCGCCCCGGCACATCTTGGAATCCATTCCCTCACTCGAGCTGAAAGAGATGGAACGCATCAAGGAGTACGCCTGGTGCTGCGGGGCCGGGGGCGGGGTGCTCGAAGCATTTCCGGAGTTCTCGGCCTGGACCGCTATGGAGCGAATCCAGGAAGCGTTATCCACCGGGGCGGATGCCCTGGTGACGGCGTGCCCCTGGTGTACGCGGAGCTTCCGCGACGCCATGTCGACGAATGGGGTGCGACTTCCTATCTACGACATCACGGAAATCGCCATACAAGCATTGGGAAGTTAAGGAAGGAGGAGAGCAATGTTAGCACCGGAAGCATATAAGGAACTGGAAGAAGCCCTCGGCGCGGAAAACGTTTCGCAGGAGCCGGGGGTGATGGATAGTTATGCCTGGCAATCCTCCTTTAACTTCAACCCCACCTACTGGGTGCCGCGCCCGGAAGCGGTAGTTCTGCCCGGGAGCACCGAGGACGTCGTGGCCATCGTCAAGATCTGCAACAAGTACGGGGTGAAGTTCAAGGCCATCAGCTCGGGCTGGGGCGCCCACGCGGCGCCCGGTTCGGAGGGAGTCATCCAGGTGGACTTAAGGAGGATGGACCGCATCATCGAGATAGACGAAAAGAACATGTCCGCGGTAGTGGAGCCGTGCGCCATCGGCGGGCAGATACGCGCCGAGGCCATGAAACTCGGACTTAACGTGCACATGATCTCCGCCGGAGCCGTCTCCTCACCGCTGGCCAGTGCCACTTCGGCCTGGGGCTGCTGCTGGGACGGCGTGGTATCGGGCTGGAGCCCCCGCACGGTTCTCGGTGTGGAATGGGTACTTCCCACGGGCGAGGTGCTGAAGCTGGGGACGCTGGGATCGGATGACGGCTGGTTCTGCGGCGACGGCCCGGGGCCATCGCTACGAGGCCTGATGCGCGGCCGCTGCGGCACCTTTAGCGGCAACGGCATCTACACCAAGTGCGCCCTGAAGCTCTACAACTGGCCGGGGCCGGCCGTCCCCGACTGCGACGGCCTGCTGCTGGACGCCGAGATGCCCATGCCCGAGAACTTCAAAGTGTATTGGACCATCTTCAAGGACCGGGAACATTTCCGGGATGCCAGCTACGAGATAACCACCGAGGGCATCGGATACATTTCTCTCAAGCTCAACCTGGGGACGCTGCTCTGTGTGCTCCTGCCCCATGTGGTAAAAACTACCAATTGGCCTAACTTGACCTCCCTGCGCAATCTCTTCTATGGCGTGCAGCACGGCTACGTTTACATAGTGGGCGGCAATTCCAGGCGGGACCGCGCGTTCCAGGAGAACGTAATCCGCGACGTGGTCAAGCAGCACCGCGGGGTCATGCTCGACCTGGAGGACTTCGGCCTGGCCACGCCGTTGTTCTGGGGGCTTATCAGCGGCGCCTTCCCGCCCTCGTCCTATCGGATGGGCGGCCAGTTCTATACCGGCTGGGGGCAGGATGATGCCTGGGATGCCATGGTCACCTGGGACGAGCAGGGGCAGCAGGTGAAGCAGAACTGGATCGAGCGGGACGGCTGCGTGGACGACCTTGCCGACTGCGCCTTCGACTTCTTCTGCGAGGAGGGGAACATGGCACACAGCGAGGAAGTGTGGTTCTACGATCCCCGCAAGAAAGAGCACTCCGATGCGACGCTTCCCATCAACGTAGACTTTCTTTTGCAATCGCTGGAGAACTGCATGGAGCTGGGCGGAAACATGGAGCCCTCGATCCGCAAGCTGCTCAGTCCGATACTGGGCAACTACAACGTCTGGCAAAAGAAGATACAGGATGCGTTTGACCCGGGACATGCCGGTGACGACATGCTCTACACATACGAGCAGGACCTCGATCTGGCGAGCCTGGACCAGGCCAAGGTCAAGCGGGTGCTGGAACTGCTGGCCAAGTTCGCCTGGACGCCGGAGGGAGCCCCGCCGGCCTGACGGGACGTTGTTCCCGGCGGGCGAGTTCGCAGGGAAGGAAGGACTACATATGAGCAATGCCGCCAAGGCGGTTCGAACGCTGATAATCGGGGCGGGAGTGGCCGGGCTTTCCCTCGGCTGCTACCTGCGCGACGGCGATTTCCTCATTCTGGAAAAGGAGGAAGGTGCCGGAGGATATCTGAAGCAGATATGTAACGGCGATTTCTCCTTTGACATCGGGGTCAAGTGCATCCACGCCTCATCATCGGAGGTCGTCCACTTCGTGGAAGAGATCGTGGGCGAGGAAAACCTGGACCGTGGCTACGCGCGGTCCGCGTACCTGAACCACGGAAAACTGCACGCTTTACCGCGGCTCGAGCATCCGGTGCAGCCTCTTGGAAAGAGGGCCGACTTCCGCGCCTACGCCTTCGCCAATTATGGCGAACTGGCCGAGAGCTACATGATCCCCTATGCCGAGAAGACCTGGACGGCTCCCGCGAGCGAGATAGATTATCGCGCAGCAGTGACTAAATCTAAGGCGCCGGGCGGATACCTGTATCCACGCGGCGGCATGCAGGAGCTGACGGACCGCATGGCCGAAAGGCTCGGCGACCACCTGCGGCTGCACTCCAAGGTCACGGAGGTCGACCCCAAGGCGAAGACGGTAAAGCTGGCAGGCGGCGAGATTATGTGCTACCAACGCCTCATTTCCACCGTGCCCTTGCCGCAGCTGATACGGATGATCGCCGGAGTGCCCGCGGAGGTCGGAAGCGCGGCGGATAAGCTCAACTTCAACAGTATGGCGACCGTGGCCGTGGCGCTGGAGGGGTGCATCGGCGTGGAGTATCATTACGTGCTCGTTCCCGAGCGGCGCTATTCATTCCGGCGTCTCTCCTTCCCGCGCAATTTCAGCCCCGGCTTGGTGCCACCCGGCCGGGACTCCATCCTGGCGGAGGTAAATCTGCCCAGGGGCGAACGCAACATGGCTTGCGACGCGGAGCACCGCGGCGATTTCATCCAGGCGGTACTGGGTCAGATAGCCGAGACCGGCCTCTTGCGCGCATGCCGGGTATTGGGCGCCAACCTTACTTGGGTGGGATTGGCCCATATCGTGCCCGATTTCTGTTGGCGGCCGAGCTTGGACGTGCTCGAGGGATTCCTCAAGTCCCGGGGCATCCGTACCCTGGGGAGATTCGCCGAGTGGAAATATATGAACATCGATGACACCATCCTGGAGGCTTCGGCCATCTCCAAGGATATCCTCGGCGGGCGGCGCATCCGGCCCGCTGCGATGGAAGCCCGCACTATTCAACATAAAACGGATATAGCAAGGGACAGTCTCTAATCTGATCTGGCAAGGTGACTACAAGAAAGGGGTGAGTCCATGAAATCTGGAGAAGGCCTGAAGAATGTCAAGCGCATGTCGGTACCTTTCGCGCCGGTTTTCAACTGGTCGGTCGGAAACTGGATGGAGCAATTCTTCGATGGCTTGAAGCAGAAAAAAATTCTGGCTTCTAAGTGCGCCGCCTGCGGGCGCGTGTACCTGCCGCCGCGCATGATATGCGAGCGCTGCTTTGACAAGACAGAGGAATGGGTTGAGCTGCCCGAGACCGGAACGGTCGAGACCTACACCATGGCCCACGTCGGGGTCGCGGATAATGGGGAGCTCGAGGACCTGCCCGAGCCGCAGATCATCGCCATGGTCAAGCACGACGGGGCGGACACCTGTATGGCGGTCCGCGTGGATGCGCAGGATTGCAACGTGGGCCTGCGCGTGAAGGCTGTATGGAACGCTGAGCCGGACGGAGTGCTCGACGCTCTATCCGCTTACAGGGCGCTGGACTGACAGGAGGTGCAGGCATGGAAAGAGAAGTAGCTATCATCGGATACGCACAGACGCCCTACGAAGAGGATGCCGACGCTTCCCGCGAAATCCTGGTGCTGCGGGCTGCGCGCGAGGCGCTCGCCTCGGCCGGCCTCTCCCGCGATGACATCGGCACCGTTATCACGGCCAACAACGATTACCTCGACGGACGGACCATCTCCAACATGCGCCTGGTCGAGCCCTCCGGAGCTTGCCTTAAGGACGAGTCCAAGGTGGAAATGGATGGAGCCTATGCCGCCCTCTATGCGCTCATGCGCTTGCTTAGCGGCTTTCACGATGTGGCTATGGTCATCGGCGAGAGCCAGGCATCGGTTTACCCTACATATGCACCCGGGGTCATGACCCTGGACCCGACCTGGGATCGTCAACGTGGTTTATTGAACGAGGTCTCGGCGGCGGCCTTGCAGGCCCGGTCCTATATGAATACTTATGGCATCAGCGAGGAACAGATAGCGGCGGTTGCGGCCAAGAACCTGGGCAACGCGGTTAAGAACCCACTGGCTCTGCGCGCGGTCCCGGGGGCGACGGTGGAGCAGGTGATGGGCTCGCGCATGCTCTGCTCTCCCATTCGCGAGATGTGCGCCTGGCCCGCCACGGACGGCGCCTGCGCTATCGTTCTGGCGGCGGGCGATGTGGCCAGGAAGGCGAATAGGGCGGCCTGGATCAGGGGAGTCGGTTTCTATCACGATTCCTACCTCACCGAGCGTCCGCTTGACAAGATGACATCGCTCAAAATGGCGGCCGACAAATGTTATGCCATGGCCGGCATCGAACACCCCGAAGTCGAGATCGACCTGGCGGAGATATCGGAGCTCTTCGCTCACGAGGAGCTCATGGCCTACGAGGCGCTGGGGTTCTGCGCCGAGGGCAAGGGCGGCGAATTCATCGACAGCGGCGCCACCCGTATGGATGGCATCCTGCCCGTCAATCCTTCGGGAGGAGTTCTCGCGGCCAACGCGGTATGTGCGGCGGGCCTGGCCCGCTTGGCGGAGGCGGCCATGCAGATCACGGGCGAGGCCGGAGATCACCAGGTGAAGGGCGTGAAGACGGCACTGGCGCACGGCCAGACCGGGCTCTGCGCGCAAGAGAACATCGTCTACGTCCTGGGGGGTGAGTAACATGCGCGATGTGGCGGTAGTCGGAGTCGGACTGTCCAAGCATGTATCCAAGCGCCGCGATGTCAACATACCGGAGCTGGTCTGGGAGGGTGTGAGCGCAGCCTACGAGGACGCGGGCATCACGCCGCGGGACCTTGATGGGATCATCACGGGCAACATGCCCGCTTTCGAAGGAGTGAACCTGCCCGAGCTGTGGGGCGCCGGTCATTGGGGCGCCTATAACAAGCCGGTCCTGCGCATCACCACAGGCGGGACCACGGGCGGCTCGGTCGGACACGGTGCTTTCTACGCGGTGGCTTCCGGTCTGATGGACACGGTCATCGCCATTGCTTTTGAAAAGCAGTCGGACGGGGATTCCACAGCGGGATTGAACACCGTGGCCGTGGCGGACATGGCGCCCTTCCTCAGCTACGGCATAGACCCCGCTTTCATGCTGGCTTTCGGAGGAGGCGCTGTGGGAGTCGCCGTGTACCAGGCCTCGAGCTACATGAAGCGCTCGGGTTGTACCCCGCACCATCTCGATAAAGTCTCGGTGCTTTGCCGCACCAATGCGGCAAAGAACCCGGCCGCGCACCTGAAGCAGCCCGGGCTGACACCCGAAGAAGTGGCCCGGACGGCGCTCATGCAATACCCGCTGCGCTTCGGTCACGTTTGCCCCGCCTCGGACGGAGCTTGCGCGATGATTCTTACGACGGCCGAGAAGGCCAAAAAGCTGACGGACAAGCCGGCCTTCATTCGCTCCGTGGCCTCCTGCTCGGAGGAAGGCGCATTGGTGGGAATCGCCGCGGCCGGAACGGCCAACACGGACCCATGCGCCCAGGAAGGGTGCAAGGTGGCGGCGGCCAACGCCTACAGGAAGGCCGGGATCAAGGAACCACGCCAGGAGATAGACCTGGCGGAGCCCTATGCGCCCTTCGCGCATCAACTCCTCATGTTCTACGAACGCCTGCTGCTTTGCGATGAGGGAGAAGCGCCCTCCATCCTGGACTCCGGCTCGATGGAGCTTGACGGGGCGCTTCCGGTATGTCCTTCCGGCGGCGTTATTTCGACCAACGCCATCGGTGCCTCGGCGTTGGAGCGCATTGCCGAGGCTGCGCTACAAATCATGGGCAAGGCCGGTGAACACCAGGTCGAGAAGGACGTGCATAAGGCGGTGGCGCACGGATGGGGCGGTGCTGTGAATCTCAACGTCGTAGCCGTCCTGGCGGATACTCCGACTCCAAGGGGGTAGATCATGGAATACAAGGATGAGACAACTTCTATCTCGGGAAGCTGGAATCTAGGACAGTGGCATTGGAAGCACGAGACGGCAGTGCTCATGCAGCATTTTCTGGCCTCGTTGAAAGACAAGAAAGTCCTCGGTTTGAAATGTCCGGAATGCGGGCTGGTCTATTGCCCGCCGAAACCGTACTGCTCTTGCCTCTCCATTCCCGAGGAGTGGGTCGAGATATCCGACGAAGGGGTGGTCACTACCTTTACTTTCTCCGGCTCCTGGTCCTATGGCGGGATGGAGGAAGGAGCAGGCACGCCGCGCATCATAGTCGGCGTGATGTTGGATGGGTCGAATACCGAGATGCTTTCCCAGCTCGAGGACGCCGACCGGGACCACGTGGACGTGGGCATGCGGGTAAAGGTGAAATGGGCGGATGAGCCGCAGGGAACTATCGAGGACGTGATGCACAGCTTGCCGGCCTGACGGGGCGAAGGCCGGCGATTGCCTGGCTTTCAACGATGTCATGAAAAGCGAGGCAGAAAATGTCTTTGCTTGGTACAGCAATTCATAAATACGGTGGCATTCGAGCGCCGCTGCATCCACGCCGGCTTCGTTGCGCTCCCTGCGGCGTACTCGCAGAGTACGCCTCAGTCGCGCGCCTTGCCGGCGCGTCGCCCCGACGCTCTCGGTACATCACCGTATTTATAAACTACTGTACTTAGTTTTACTGTGGCGAAGATGATCGAGCGCTCAGGACCCAGCAGAAGCAATCTCCGGGGCCTATTAGGGCGATACCGATAATGGGGTAATTCCGGGAGGAGCGATAGTCATGTATTGCCGGGGTCCGGCAGCTTCACTGCTTATCAAAAACGAGCAAGAGAGTTAAGCCATCACCGATTTCAGCTGTTCTTGAAGCAAGTCAAGGAGGAGAGATGTTCGAGCTGACTGAACCTCTAAAGATGCTGGAGCAAGCCTTGCGCCCATATTGTGAGAAGGAACTAAGTGCCAAGGTCGAGCCTTTGGAGAAAGGGGAAGTAGCCGTCCTGGACATCATGCGCGATTTCGATCGCGCCTTCGGAATAAACGCGATGGTATCGGGCGCTCTCCATGAGATGATCGAGCGCAAGTGTCGCCGGGAGCGGGAAGGGATCGAAGAGAAGGGGTCACTACAGGAGGTGCTGGCGGGGGAAGTGGGAGAGGCGATGGACCCATTGCTGATCTTCATAGTCATGAAGGAGCTGTGCCGGGTAAGCCCTTCCTTCGCCCTTTCTCTCGGCGCTCACATCGGCCTTTGTGGCCAGACCATTCTAGCTAAAGGTACCTCCGATCAAATCGAAAACTATGCCCTTCCATTATTTTCCTTTGAGAAACTCGGCTGTTGGGCCTTGACCGAGCCAGAATCCGGTTCTGATGCTTTCGCTCTTTCGACCACCGCCGTTCCGGACGGCGATTTCTATGTCTTGAACGGATCCAAGACCTTCATAACCAACGCTCCCTGCGCAGATATTTTTGTAGTCTATGCCAAGATCGATCGCGAGGATTCGAAAGCGGACAAGCGTATGATCCATCCCTTTGTGCTCGAACGCGACAACGAAGGGCTTTCCGTTGGCAAGCCTATGCACAAGATGGGTATGCGCGGATCTCCCACCGGCCAAATTTTTCTCAGCGATGCGCGCGTTCACAGAGATCAACTCCTGGGCAAGAGAGAAAAGACAAGTCGTTCGCAGGCGCAGGAAACTCTTACCAGCGAGCGTGAGGAGAACGCAGCCATGGCGTGGGGTATCATCGAACGTTGCCTGGAGGAGAGTATCAAGTACGCCGTCGAGCGAAAGCAGTTTGGCATGCGCCTGATCGAATTTCAACTGATCCAGGAGAAGATCGCGCGAATGTACGTACACCTTGAAAATGTAAGGAACTTGGCATTCAAGCAGGCCTGGGCAATGCGCGAGGGACGAAGCAATATTCTTGATGCCTGCGCCGCCAAGTTCTATGCGGCTGCGGCGGCGGTCGAGGTGGGCATGGAAGCGATCCAGTTGATGGGCGGTTACGGATATATAGAGGAGCAACAGGTTGAAAGGCTGACTCGCGACGCCAAACTACTGATGATAGGAGGCGGCACATCGGAGATTCAATTGTTGAACATAGCGAAGGAACTGGTCCGCGACAAAGGCCTCAGCCTCTCGCTCACCGGCGGACTCCGGAATTAGGTGCAGGTATGGGCCGGGAGTTGTGGAAATCGAGGTAGTGGATGAAGGTGGGTATAGGGACAGCTTCGCCGAAAGGGGCGCGAATAATTTATTAAAGCCTCCAAGAGTCGGTCTTCGTTCAAGACGAGGAGGTCCTTCCCATGGATTACATTTTTTTCCAGCTTGAGAAAGAAGACGGCGTCGGTCGGGTGACCATAAACAGACCGCCGGCCAATGCCATGAGCCTGGATTTCTTGCAGGAACTGAGCCGGTTGCTGGATGAACTCAAAGAAGATGCGGGAGTTCGCTGCGTACTCTTCAGATCCGCCCTCCCCAAGTACTTCATGGCAGGGATGGATCTCAAGACCCTGCCGCCTGGTCTGGATGTCGGGGAATTGGACCCCTCGCTCAGTCCGAGAGCACTGATGAAAAAGGTTGTCTCGAGTCTGTCGGGCCGAGTCGGGGACATCTTCGGGGTTCTACAAGCCTCGATAAACAAAGTTGAAGCGCTTCCAAAACCTACCATTGCAGCGATCAACGGTCATGCTTTGGGAGGCGGGTTGGAATTCTCCTTAGGATGCGACTTCCGAATAATGGCGCGCGGAAAAGGTACGATCGGTCTTACCGAAGTAAGCCTTGGCTTCTTGCCCGCAGCCGGCGGCACACAGAGAATGACCCGAGTCCTGGGGCGTGCCAAGACAATAGAAATGATCCTTCTGAGCAAGCGTATCACTGCGGACGAGGCGGCCGAAATAGGCCTAATCCATAAAGCGGTCGAGCCCGACGACCTCGAGCCTGAAAGCGAGAGGCTGGCATGCGAATTGGCACACAAGGCAACCAAGGCCATAGGTAAGGTAAAACAATGTGTCTACGGCAGTGAGGATCTTCCGGTAATGGAGGGCCTGGCCCTGGAAAATGAATGCCTGGCAGAACTAATGCTTTCCGATGACATGGTGGAAGGGATCGCATCTTTCGTTATGGGGACGCAGGCCGAATTCAAAGGCTGTTGAAAACCGCGCTCATATTTCGCATCCAAAAGCCGGCCTCTTAGCTGCCGTAGCGTCTCCCGCAGCTCATCCATTTATTGGCAACTTGAGGCGGACGCTTCAGACTCAATCCGATACTCTTGCATCTTATTCGAAATTGCCAGACTGCATTGAAGAGAGAAGATGCAGCTGGATCGATTAATGAAACTTTGGCCTTTTTTAAAGGCTAACAAATAGCCTCGAAAACCGTGCGGCCTCGCGAGGGGTCACGAGGGTTCAAATCCTGCCCCCTCCGCCGGACCATACCTGTTTGGGCACGGTTTCCCCACCAAAACATCTTCCGCAATATGCTCGAGCGCTTTTCGCACCCAATAGGTATTCAGTTGAAGCCTGGACTTGCCGACTAGTTATCATATTGACATATTGTCAAAGTTTGATATTGTGTTTCAATAAGCAGGACTAAGAACGGAGGTCCATTGCCTTGACAAAACTCTTCACATTCCTTGCAGCTTCCGCCGAGAAGCGGCCGTGGTTGGTCGTGCTGTGCGTGGCGGTGCTCACCATATTCCTGTTAAGCGGGGTTGCCTTCCTCAAGACCGAGTTCAGCCAGGAAAGCATGCTGCCCAGCAACTATGAGTCCGTGAAAGCAATTAAAAAGATACAGGATCAGTTCGGGGGCTTGCTTTATGAGAACGTCCTGATCGTATCCAATGATGTCACTTCCCCCGAGCTAGCTTCGGCCCTCATGGGATTGTCCACGCAATCGCTCGAGGAGGCCGGCATCCCGGAGGGCCAGGTCATCAAGATCGAGACTTACCTCGACGGCCTGAAGAATATGGCGGCGATGCAGGGCGCCCCGCTGCCTACGCAACCCGTGCTGCTGCAAGGCGCAGTCGATCAGTTCCTGCAAACCCCCTACGCGCAGGAGCAGGTAGTGGGGCAGACTATCACCGAGGACAACAAAGCGGCCGTGATCAAACTGCAATTGAACCCGGGCATGAACCAGAAAGAGATGGTAGACGTCGCCAAGAAGCTGAATAAATACTTCACTACCGATTTCAAGCCAAGTGGCTCCGAGGTCTATGTGACGGGAATGGCGTCAATGCAATTGGACGCGCAGGATTCCATGGCGCAGCAGACCAGCATGTTGATGATCATAGCGCTGCTGTTCATCATGCTGATACTGTACGCCACCTTCAGGAGATTGTCCGATGTATTACTGCTGATGGGTGTCATCGTTGTCGGCATATTATGGGTGATCGGCCTGATGGGCTGGGTGGGCATCGCTTATACCACCATGTCGGTGGCGGTTATTCCGCTCATGCTGGGCATCAATATCGCCTATGTCATACATATCCTCTCCCGCTATTACGAGGAACGCGAGGCGGGCGAAGGTGTTTTCTTCTCAGCCACCAACTCGGTAAAAACAGTCGGGGTAGCGGTTTTCCTCACGGCGATAACCACGGTCTTCGGATTCAGCTCCTTTATGATAACCAGCATCCCTCCGATGCGGGACTTCGGGATAGTATGCATGATAGGCATAACCTTCAGCTTCCTCCTGGCGATCACCCTGCTGCCCGCCGTGGTCGTGATCAGGGACCGCCGCAAGAAGGCGGAGAAGCTGGACTCGCACCTGGAGACTATGCGCAAGAGGCGCCGGGAGTCTCGTTACGGCAAGATTGTCGACAGGACGCTGGTCAATGCTTCGATGACCGCTTACCGCTTACATTACGTTATTGCGGTCGTCGCGGTGGCCTTTATAGCCTTCGCCGGATTCGCGGTAGCAAATCTGCAGACCGGGGCGGACATCCGGTCGATGATAGGAAGCAACCTGCCGAGCGTGAAAGCCGGCGACAAGCTGAGCGAGTACTTCGGCGCGCAGGACGCCGATGTGATACTGATAAACGGTGATGTGCTCAAGCCCGAGAACCTCAAGGAGTACCTGAAGCTTGAGGACGAGGTGGCTGCCGACAGCCGAAACAATCCCGGGGAGAAGGGGGCTTTCACTCGTGAGGGTAACATCTCGATCGCCGACATAATCGCGAACTCCAACGGGGGAACAATACCCGACTCGGCCGAGGAGGTTACGGCTATAGTCGCCCGGCTGGGAGAAGTGATGGACACCAGCAGCTTCGTCTCCCAAGACGGGGACTACGCGATGATCATGATACGTTCGAGTACGTCCGAAACCCAGAGCGCGACGGACACTAAAACTAAAATACTGAGGGATGCCTCGTCGGGGTTGGAGACGAGCACCGGGCTCAAGACGGTGGCGACGGGTTATAGCGTCCTCATTGCCGACCTGATGGGCAAAATCGTGCCCACCCAGCTCGAGTCATCCGCGCTGGCGCTACTACTGTGCCTGCTCATACTGGTAATCGTCTTCAAGTCGTTCATGTACGGATTCGTGACCCTCATAGTAGTGGTCTGCGGCATAGCGGCGGAGATGGTGTTCCTCTACGCGATGGGCTGGGCGCTGGATATCATGACCGTCACCGTGGCGTCGCTGGTCATAGGCGCCGGCATCGATTTCGGCATCCACATAACCCACCGCTTCAGGGAGCAGCGGCATGACCGTGGGCTTTCTATCGAGGACTCGGTGAAGACCACGGTGCTCCACGTCGGCCGCGCTTTGATCGCGGGGGGTCTTACCACGGCGGGAGTCTTCGGCATCCTCGGCCTCTCGAGCATGGTCCCGATGCGCCATTTCGGCTGGACCACCGCCGTTGGGCTGCTGGCCGCGCTATTGGGCGCCCTCTTCGTATTGCCGAGCGCGCTTGTGATACTCACCAAGATGATAGAGAGGCGCAAGGTAGAGCCGGTAGAGACGGCACCTGAGGTCGTACGGGAGTCCTGAACGGAGCCGGCGCCATACGGTGCCCATTCCGGAAGAGAAATAGAAATGCGGCGTCACCGGGGAAGGACACGGGATTGTCGAAGTTCAAGAAGATGCCCGCCGAGCAGCGTCGAAAAGAACTCATCGAGGCGGCGAGCAAGGTCTTTATGGAAAAAGGTTACGTTGCTACCACCGTGTCTGATATCACCCGGGAGGCCGGCACCTCTCACGGCACCTTTTACGTTTACTTCGAGGGGATAGAGGAGATATTCGACGCGGTCGCGCAACAGTACGTGGCACAGGAATACGAAACCGTTGTTGAGATACTGGAGAACCCGGACAAGCTCGCCATCGAGAAAGTAAGTGACATACTCCTCGCGGGTACCGAGGGCAAAATGTCGGAGTGGTGGATCCAGGAAATCAGTAAGCCGCACCTGCTTCATCTGCGCGCCCGTTTTGCCCAGAAAACCAAGGAAAGGTTTATCCCTCTGCTGACCGGCATCATCCAGGATGCTGTAAGGGAAGGCTCGATCGACGTACCCTTCCCGGAGGCAACCGCGGCTTTTCTTATCTCCGCCGGAAGCGCTCAGATGGAAGGTTTGAAAGGTACGGATTCTCTCTCCAATGAGGATTGGGCACAAGCCTTTCAGGACCTGATTCGCCGAGTGTTCGGCTTGAAAGAGTAAGATTCGCTGCGGTTCGGAGCCGCTGCTCTTGAAGACCATTAACCTTTTGCTAGCTCGCGGGTTCAAATCCGCTCCTCCGCTACGCGGCAAATAGTGTATATTGTCTATATTGTCTATAGAGGGGGTGCACCATCTTGAACTGGATTATCATTTGGATCATTGCCTGGGTAGTGGTTATGTCGATTTTTTCGGCGAGCCTCGTATTATTGCTCAGACGAAGCGACCGCCGAAAAGAGAGGCGCCAGGGCAATAAGGAACGGCCGTCGATACCGTACGGCAAGGAAAAGGAAGGCGTATTTTCGCTCGACGGGACGCCTCTGCACGTCGATTACCTCGGTGAATCCGACCCCACTATCTTCTTCGTCCATGGCATCCTCGCCACCGGAGAGGTCTTTCGCTACCAGAAACCGTACTTCGCCCGCAAGTATCGAGTGGTGAGCCTCGATCTTCGCGGTCACGGAGAATCAAGCCTGCCGGCAAGCAAAAAAGACTTTAGCATCGAGCATATGGCAGGGGACGTCAAAGCAACCATCGACGCATTCGACCCCCAGCAGTTCGTCGTGGCCGGGCACAGTATGGGAGGGTTCGTCACATTCAAGTTCTTCGAGAAGTATGGGAAGGAGTATGAGGGAAGGCTGAAGGGACTGGCCATCCTTGACTCCTCAGGCACCGATACGACCGGCATGTCGTTGCGATGGAAGCTCGGGGGTTTATTCTTAAAATACCTTTGGGACAGTCCGATTATCAGATTCCTTCAGCCGCATTTCAGCAAGTCGGCGGCGATGTATATGTATGGTCGATGGATCGCCTACGGCGAGCAAGCGCCTGCGAGCGAAGTGGAGCTCTTCCAGGAAATAGCCTCTAAGCTTCCCATCAAGACCTTGAAAGGGACCGCCAAGGCCTGCATGAATCATAAAATCGAGTATTGCCTGCCAAACGTAAATGTTCCGGTTCTGATGCTCGTGGGAAATGAAGACTGCCTTATGGCCAAGGACCGTCTGAACAAGCGCACCTGTGCCCTTCTTCCGGACGTCAGGTCGAAGGTCATAGAGGGGGCCGGCCATAACGCGATGCTTGAACTCCCGGAGGAAGTCAACGCGGGCTTGGACGAATTCTTCACGGAGCGCTTTCTAAGAGGACGGGAATCCACTTCGGATCTAATGGAAAGCGTCGTGCCGGCGGATTTCATGTGACTGGAAGCTCATCGACTCTTTCCCTCGACGTTGCCTAGTCATGAGCCCGCGGCACCGCCTGCGTGACCCCACGCTTCTTATCGCCGCAGGTTCATTCCCCGCAAAGGGCCTTGGTCGCATTGGCACGAAATATATATATGCGGAGGCAGCTGCGATCATGAAGCGGGGAAAAATAGCCAACGAAAACAAGGATCTACCGTTCCAGGATGTTGCATGTGGCAATGGCGGCGACCCTAGCCTTCCTCTTCGCAATGTCGCTTCCGCAAAACGACGTGGCGATGGCAAAAGGAAGCCCGTGCCCCGATTTCTACTGGCAAAACCCGCTGCCTGCGTCAGTTCAATAAGCACCATCATCGTTGCAAGCTCGGAGTGATGTTCGGGAATACCTGCAGGCGCGAATACTCGGCGTCCTGCAACGTCACGGAGCCATGGTGCCGCTCGCCTTTCATGGCGGTACCGCGCTGCGGTTCCTTTTTGCTACCGCCCGCTATTCTGAAGACCTCGATTTCTGCCTGGAGGGGAAGGTGGGCGAGTACGACTTTCGCTCTTACCTTAAGGCGATTGAGCGGGAGTTTGCACTCGAAGGTTATGAGCCCAACATCAAAGTAAACGACAAAAAGAACGTCCATAATGCCTTCATTCGTTTCCCCGGGCTTGTTTATGAGTTGGGGCTGTCTCCGCATCGCAGAGAGACCCTGTCCGTCAAACAGAGGTGGATACAACACCTCCAGCAGGAGCAGTTCTTGAAACGGCGGTCGTTCGCCGACATGTCCTTCGGCAGCTTCAACATCACGACAAAGCATCCCTACTCGCGGGTAAACTGCATGCGATCCTCCAGCGCCCATATCTCAAGGGGCGTGACTTATATGATTTGATCTGGTACCTAAGCGACGCGGAATGGCCGGAGCCTAATATGGAACTCCTCAATAACGCGCTTCAGCAGACGGGATGGGCCGGGAAGCCCTTAAGTGAAGCAAGTTGGCGTGCAGCGGTCGGCAAGAGGCTGCGATCGGTGTCGTATGAGAACCTTGTTGAAGATGTGATGCCCTTTTTGGGGCCTGACGCGAATCCCGAAGGGCTGGCCAAAGAAAATATCATACGGCTTCTGAAAAATAAGCCATAGGTGTGGCATAGCGGCCTAGTGCGGTGGTCTTGAAAACCGTTAGCCTTCACGGGCTCGCGGGTTCAAATCCCGCCCCCTCCGCCACTAAAGATCAATTTGAAATGGCCTTTTACGTGAGAGGTTCGAGAATCATCGAAGAAAGGGAAATACGCCTTCCCCTATCGCCGCCCTCTTGTTTTTTGGCAGCGTACGAGGCGCTCTCCTTTTCGCCCATGGGATTGGCAAACTGGTTAACTATTCAGTTCTTTACAATGTGCAATCGAGCACGTTTTACGAGTCGAGCCTTAATGCCTTTTCCCAGCCTTGCGCCGCCTCTACACAATGCATGGCAGCTCTTGCTCCCTGCGGATAGGTTGAACCATGGTGGATGTCCAATTCATCGCAATGATCGCTCAGTATTATATAGAGTGCGTCCCTTTAGTGACTTGTCAAATTGTATGCTGACTGCCTAGGCATTGGGTTTGATTTCCACCTTGAGGTCTCCATCATCGGAAAGGTTCCATTCCACGTTGGATTCAATGTCAAAAGCCATCTCGAAAATGCCTTGCATCATGCCGATCATGATCACGCGCATGCACGGGTCCTCCAATCGCATGGTGAGCTCTTTTCTATTCATTTCGAACTCTCTTAGATTCCCGATCTGGACCACGTTTTGTCCTGCATAAGAATACCCGCCGCCGCATGGCCATTCTCGGATCTGAATGCCTCGACGTTCTCTTTAAAGCGTTGGAGGTGCAATTGGGTGAGCGGCTCCCCGCCACGGTTGTCGAGGTACAACGCCGCTTCGTCAAGAACGGATTGTACTCTTTTCGCTCTCCCTGCTGGTGCCGTGGGCCATAACCGCGCCGCGCAAGTTCGCGCGGATCATCGGGGAGGCACTGAGGTTCGTGGGATCCGAGAGGATAGTTTTGGGGTACCGACTACGCCGGTTTCGCAATGCAGATAGGCTCCGCCGTGAGAGGCATGCGGGAATTTCAGATTCCGGAGGACATGCGCGAGGGTTACGGCTATCCAGAGATTACCGTGAAGGACCGCAGGAAGATCTTCGGCCAGAACCTGGCCGGGCTCCTCGGCATGGATACAAAACGCGGGATGGATGCATGATGTCGGGCGCGTGGGATGCTTGAACTCGCAGATGAAGTCAACGAGGGCTTGGGCGAATTCCTCACAGAGTGTTTTGTCTGAGGAGGGGAATCCAACCCACTCAAGCAATGCAAGTATTGATGGGGATTTTTATATCGTAAATATTAATTGCTTGGCAAACCACCAAGGGATATCCAGCCGGCTATTCTAAATGGTTACGAGGTATCAGTCGTTTCAGGTTCAACCGAGAGGGTTTGAGCAATAGGCCCTCAGCCCCGAAATTTCGTAATTCTTCGCCACTATGAATGACGCGCGCTCTAGCCGTGAATGAGGCTGGGCAGACAACGGGTGCACACCCACTTGCTCTGGCCTTGGTGCCGCACCGGCAGGAGGGGCATGGCCCGCTCATCGCTGCCGCATAAGAAGCAATCCTGGGCGATGAAATTAACCTCCCCCTGGCCGTGCGCGTGTTTCACCGCGGCTGCCTCGTCGAAATCGGGCGCCTCCCGCTCCTCGATGGAGAGGGCTCCTTCCGGGCAGATCCCCAGGCAGAAACCCGCGCCGTCGCAGAGTTCCTCCCGCACCACCTTCGCCTTACCGTCGACGA
>Ga0154740_144_pt10 | contig 28928 bp, 29 predicted proteins | sample Rifle2008BG16ft_FD_105748 | JGI IMG/M metagenome (GOLD analysis project Ga0154740, IMG submission 105748) | Candidatus Solincola sediminis RBG_16_55_12 | reverse complement strand
TGAGGGTACACTCTACAAGTACTTCCCCAGCAAGAAGGAACTCTTCCTCGAATGCAGCCGTTATATCAACAAGCAGATGATCTCCGGTTATGAAGCAGTCTATAAAGAATATCGCGATCAACCGCTCGAAATGCTGAAGAGGGTTGCGCAGAGTTATCTTGATTTCGTGAAGGCGAACCCGAGCATGAGGAAATTTCTGGCCTTCGTGTTGAACAACACTTTCGATGACGATTTTTTAGCGGAACTCAAACACTTCGTCGACCTTAACCGTGCCGCTACGGAGAGCATGATTCTCAGGGCGAAAGAAAAGGGAGAGCTCAGGTCGAATATCGACATTCATATAGGCGCCTGGTTTTTTGTCGGCGGTTATTTGACTCTGATAATGATGGCCGAAATGGGTGATGAGGCGATTAATGATCCTGATTTCATAGAACGCTTCGTCACCAGCATTATGTAAAGGCAAGGGTGCGGCCGTGTATATGAAAGAGGTGGTTGCATGACGCCCGAGGAGTTGCGGATATATCGAAACAAAGCATGGTTGGGCTGGCGCCTCGCCCGCTCCATCGCGCTTTTCATGGCCGACGAGTATCGGCGCGGTACGCTGTGGGAGAATCTACGGTCGATCGCCCAAGGGAAGTCCTTGACCGCGATAGCGCAAGACATGTCGCATGCCGAGCTGCTGGAGGAAAAGGCAGCAAAGCTAGGAAACAGGCCTTTCCTCTACTTCAAGGACGAGGTCCTGAGCTACAGGGATATGGACATGAACGCCAATCGCATCGCTAATTTCCTGAATACGCGTGGAGGCGGTCCCGGGTCGGGGCTCGCCATTATTATGAAAAATTCTCCCTGCTGGCTGGATGTCTTCTTCGGGATGGAAAAACTTGGTATGTATGGGGTTCCGGTGAATGTTGCCCTGAGAGGCGACCAGCTGGCCCACGTGCTCAACAACTCCCAGGCCTCGTACCTTGTTATAGACCACGACCTGCTCCCCTATTACCAGGCGGTGGCGGAAAATATCGAGGGAATCAAGCAGGTTTTCATCAACACGGAAGGTGCCCAGGCGGATTTCGCCATTCCGGATAATATGAAGAACCTGGATGAGGCCTACGGGCCGCAATCGGACAGCTCGAAGCCCCCCGTCCGCTATAATCTCGAAGATCTCTGTGTCATCATGTACACCTCGGGAACGACCGGTCTTCCCAAGGGAGTCGTTTACCGCTACAAGAACAGCACGGTGAAACCGATTTCGATAGTAGGCAGGCTGCTCAGCGGACCTGATGACATAGCCTATACATGTTATCCCCTCTTCCACGCCAATGCCCTCTTCCTGACAGTCACTCCTACTCTACATTGCGGGGGAAGCATGGCTCTTGGTGAGAAGTTCAGTGCCAGCCGATTCTGGGACGAGCTGCGGCGCTATAAGGTGACCACCTTCAATGGTATCGGAGCGGTAATGCCCATCCTCATGAAACAGCCGGCGCAGCCCAATGATAGCGACAATGATGTAAAGTTTATTCTCTCCGCCGGTTGCCCCGAGGGCATCTGGGAGGAGTTTGAGAAGCGCTTCGATCTCAAAATCTTCGAGGGCTACGGTGCCGTCGATGGCGGCGGAGTCATGCTTATAAACATCGGGACCGCGCCGGTGGGTTCCATGGGCAAGCCGATGGGCTCGAAGATCAGGGTTATCGATCCGGAAGGCAATGACGTGCCCCCGCGTACGCCCGGAGAATTGATCTGCCATGTCGGGGAGAAAAAAGGCTCGGTCGAGTACTACCGAAATACTGACGCCACTAATGACAAAGTGAGAAATGGCTGGTTATACACGGGCGACCTGGTCTGGCGGGATGAGAAGGGTTTCGTTTACTTCGTCGGCCGCAATACGGAGTCGATGCGCAGGCGAGGCGAGAACGTATCCGCCTACGAGGTGGAACAGGCCGTCCTGCAGCACCCCGACATCCTCGAAGCCGCTGTATACGCCGTGCCTTCGGAACTGGCCGAGGACGATATTATGGCGAGCATCGTACCCATCGAGGGCAAGACCGTCGACCCCGCCACCCTTCCTGATTTCCTGACGGACAAACTGGCAAAGTTTGCCATTCCGAGGTACTACCGCGTAATGGAAGAACTTCCCAAGACCGAGACACACCGGGTGATCAAAAAGGAACTGGAAAAACTTGGAGTAACTGAAGACACTTACGACTCGGAAAGAGAGGCAGTCAAGAGATGAACGACGACGTCTATATACTCGGGATCGGAATGATTCGCTTCAAGAAATATCCCGAGAAGAGCATAAAGCAACTGACGGCCGAGGCCGTGCAGGCACTGCGCGACGACGTACAAGTGGACTTGAAGGATATCGAAGCCGCCTGGTTCTCAAATTCCGGGTGGGGTATGAGCCAGGGGCAGCATTGTATAAGGGGACAAGTGGCGCTGGCGACACTGGGCCTGCAGGGGTTGCCGGTGACTAATGTCGAGAACGCTTGCGCCGGCGCTTCGACAGCCGTCCACGCGGCGTGGACGGCGGTAAAGGCCGGGGTCTACGATCTGGTGCTCGCCGTCGGTGCGGAAAAAGTCTGGTTTCCCGAGGACAAGCAGAAGATGTTCGAGGGATTCGCCTCCGGGGCGGATGTCGAATTCGTCCATGGTATGATCGCCGCCTTCAAGGCTGACGCCGCGAAGAAGGCCAAGGAGGCAAAAGAGGGCGGTAAGGAAAAGGAGGGCGGGCATTCCGCTTTCATGGATATCTATGCCATGGGAGCGCGCATACATATGAAGACTTATGGCACTACCCAGAGGCAACTGGCGGTCATCGCGGCCAAGAACCACACCCATGGCTCTATGAATCCTATGGCACAGTACCAAATGGATATGACAGTGGACGAGGTGCTCGAGGACTTGAAGGTCGCCTATCCGCTTACCCGTGCGATGTGTGCTCCCATCGGCGACGGGGCGGCCGCCGCCTTGATCTGCTCGGAGCGCGGCCTCAAGAAATTCTTGCAAGCCCGGCCGGTTCGCATCCGGGCCTCAGTTCTCGCCTCCGGTTCGTTACCGGACAGCGGGCTGGAAGGTATCGGTAAGCGCTTATCGAGACGGGCTTATGACGTGGCGGCGCTCGGCCCGGGTGACATAGATCTTGTTGAAGTTCATGATGCCACGGCCTTCGGGGAACTCCTGCAGTACGAAGAATTGGGATTCTGCCCGGCCGGCGAGGGTGGTCCTTTCGCCGAATCGGGGGCGACTAAGATAGGGGGCAGCCTTCCTGTCAACACTTCCGGTGGCCTGGAATGCCGGGGCCATCCCATAGGGGCGTCCGGAATCGCCCAATTATACGAGCTGACGATTCAGTTGCGTGGTGATGCCGGAGCCAGGCAGGTCGAAGGGGCGAAGATCGGCATGGCGGAAAACGGCGGCGGCTTCATCGGTATAGGTGAGGCTGCTATGTGCGTTCACATATTGGAAAAGGTCTGAAATCGGAGCCGAGTTCCCGAGTCGGCACGGGAACGTATGCGGATGAAAGGGGATGGTGCTATGGGTCCCAATAGGAGTAAAGCGCTACTCGAGAGGGAGCCTAGATTCGATGACATGGCGGTCAGCCTTCTGGCGATGCCTCGCCTGCCGAAAGCGATGGTCAAGGAGACCAAGCAAGCCGTCGAGTTGGCGAGGAGGTTCAACGATACGGTAGTAAGGCCTTATGCCTTGGAATTGGACCGCAAGAAACACGAGGATCCCGACTTCCTGCCTTGGGAGTTCGTCGAGGAGGCCAATCGCTGGGGACTCTACACCCTCTGTATACCTACTCTATTCGGCGGCCAGGGCGTGAATTTTCCTGCCCTTTCCTATGTCCTGGAGGAACTGGGCTCGGCCTGCACCGGTATGTCCAACCTGGTCGGAGTCCACTATCTAGGCGTGGCCACATTGTGCGCCTCCTGGAACATGCGCCTCATGAACAAGGTCATGCGGGATACGGCGGAGGGTGAGAAGACAGGCGAACCCTGCCTCATCTCCCTCGCCATAACCGAACCGGGGGCGGGCACCGACGTCGAGGAGGTGGACCTGGTATCGAAGGCTCAAGTCGCCTGCCAGGCCAAAAAGGTGAAAGGCGGCTATGTCGTAAACGGCCGCAAGATCTTCATCTCCAACGGCCACCTTTCCTATTGGCATATGCTCGTATGTTACGAGGATTTGAAAAATCCCCAGGATACGGTGATCATGCTGGCGATTCACAACGGGATGAAGGGCTTCTCTTTCGGCAGGCAGGAGAGAAAGATGGGCCAGAAAGGCTGCCCGGCAAGCGAACTCATCTTCGAGGACTGCTTCGTTCCGGACGACCTGGTGTGCATCAATCCCGCACAGGGCAAGAAACTCAAGAGGTCGATGAAGGAAACCCATATGCAGGTTATCGATTATATCGTCGCCGCTTCTCGCGCCGGCGTAGGAGCCTTCGGGGTAGGTGTCGCCCGAGGGGCTTATGAAGAGGCCTTGAGATTCGCCGGGGAAACAGAGGTCGACGGCAAGCTGCTCATAAATCACGAGTGGGCGCAGTGCATGCTGGCCGAGATGTATAAAAATGTGGCCGTAGGACGGTTGACCTACGAGGAGGCCAATTACGCGAACGACCTGCTTGGTATGTTCAAGGTGTTGGAATGGAAGCCTATTTTTTACTACCTGAAGTATATGCCGAAGCCCATCATGGATAAGGTCATCCAGCCCTTCCTCAACCTCGGCGCCGTCACCTGGCTCTTCCGTAAGATTTACTTTGACTGGCAGAAGGAGACGGATTATCAGTGTTCATCGGGCTGGGGCTCGCTTTCCAAGTTCACGGCGACCGACATCGGTGTTAAGAACGGGCAACTGGCGCTGGAGATGATGGGTCGTGCCGGGCTGCGGCATGACCGGGGAGCCGAGAAGCACTTGCGGGACTCCAAGCTACTGCAGATATACGAGGGGACGAATCAATTGAACCGCTTGAACCTCTTCAAGTGCCTTATCGGCCGGGACGTGCCGGGCGCCAGGGTCTTCGAGGAATAGGAAAGGGGGTAAATCATGAAGATCGCACAAGACGCTGAAATGCGTATGCTCGATCAGATGGCGGCCGACTTCGCCGCCAAGGAATTAGTCGAGGCGAGGGAGGACCACGATCGCTATCCCTTCCTGCCGCTTTTCGAGGATGTCCTCGCCAAAGCGCACGAGGTAGGCTTCTTTACCCTGCTGCTTCCCGAGGCGGCCGGAGGGGGCGAGCAGGGAATAAGCGCGCTCTCCCTGATCCTCGATGATATCTGCCGCTCCGACGCCAGCCTGGGCGGGATCATCTTTACCACCGCCCTCGCTCATGAAATGATCTTAAAGGCGAAAAGCGAAGCGCTCCTGCCGCCGGTTGCTTCCGGCGACCATTCCTATCGCGAAGCGCTGATCGCATGCCCCTCCTTTGACAATCCCGGTGAAGCAGGGAACCTGCTTCAGGCCAAAGGCAAAGGAAAGAAGCATATGCTGTCGGGATCGATCGAGTATGTCGTGCTCGCCGGTCTCTGCGGCCGGGCGCTTCTTCCCGCGAAAGTCGAAGGCGATGAATCATATTCTCTCTTCCTGGTAGATCTTACCAGCCCCGGCGTCGAAGTATCCGAACCGGTTTTCAGCCTGGGCTTGCATGCCTGCCCCGCCTGCGATCTCGAGCTCAAGGGAGTTGAAGCCACGCTGGTCGGCCGGCAGGGAGAAGGACGGGCATACTTCGATGCCGCTGTCGACAAGATGTTTCTAGCTGCTGCGGCCATGGCGACAGGCATAATGAAAGGATCGTTTACCGAGGCTTTCGAGTACAGTCTGCAACGCCACCAGGGCGGATGGGAGATCATCAACTGGTCGGAGGTGCGAATGCTGCTCGCTTCGCTGGCCATCAAATGCAAAGTGGCCGATATGCTGCTTTCCGAAGCCTGCCGGGCAGCGGAGGCCGATGAGGCGGGTTGGGGCCTGGGAGCGAGAGCTGCCGCAATCCATGTCCAGGAGCTGGCATGCGATGCGACCACCGACGGTATCCAATTACTGGGCGGAAACGGCTATATGGAGGATTACGGGCAGGAAAAACGTTTCCGGGACGCGAAGCAGATACAGTCGCTTTTAGGGCTGACTCCCATGAAACGTCTCGACTATATCAGGAGGATACGTGAAGGAGAGAAACCGTGGTGATTATGGATCCATGCTTCGCAGGGCATTCATATCGAAAGGGGTAGACATGGCTGAGAAATTAGAGGTGGAGGAGAAGCCCGCCTCGGAAGATAAAACAGGCTCCATGTACAAGTGGGAAGAGGGCATGGATTGGAACCCGGTGGAGAGGATTATCCTGGAGCGGCGCAGTGTGCGGAAATATAGGGACAAGCAGGTCCCCGAGGCACTGATCCGCCGCTTGTTGGAAATGGCCCGGTTCGCCCCGAGCGCGGGCAATTCACAGTCCTGGCGATTCATCGTGATCCGCGATAAAAAAACCATCGAGTCGATGGAGAAGTACGCGCAATTACGCGCCAAGTTTTTCATGTTCTGGCTCAACTGGCGCACCAGCCCTCTGGGCAGGCTGGCCTGGCTCTACTCGCAGATAGGGATCCGAGTCCTGCGCAACGATCTTCACCCCATACCGCATGGCGCCCTGGCCGCCATGGCCGAGGGAACGCTCAAGCTCTTTCAAGGCGCGCCGACCGTGATCCTTATTCTCGAGGACAGGCGTGGAGCGGCCAAGCCGGAGTTGGATTGCGGCATCTGCGGGCAGAATATCGTTCTCGCCGCCCACTCGCTGGGATTGGGCACGTGCTGGGTCGGTCTTGTGGAGCTGCTCAAGTATGGGATCAAGTGGCGGCGGAAGCTCAAAATCTCCTACCCCTACAGGCTGGTAGAAGGGATTGCCGTCGGTTATCCGGTCGGAAATCCGGACGGCATGGTAGAGCGGGAGCTGCATGAGATCGAGTGGTACGAAAACAGCCAGTGGAAAACGGTGCTCTGAGGGGGCTGGAGGAAAAAATGGCATATCTTACATTAAAGGAAAGGCTGTTGATTCCGACCTATGACAATCCGAAATATGCGAGGTCGGGACAAGTAGTCATCGATATGGAAAAATGCAATGGTTGCGGCAACTGCGCCATGATCTGCCCGGGAGGCGCACTCTATATCGCCGGTATAGGTAAGGACAAGAAGGCGCATTTGATGGAGGACGACTTCCCCAACTGCATGTCGTGCAATGATTGTGCCGCCATGTGCCCGAGGGATGCGGTCAAAGTATCGCAGACCTACGATTTCGGGCGCTTCTATAAAATCCTCCACCGCGGAGGGCTTAGTGCGCCTCGGAAGTTCTAATGTTCCGGCCTGGAAATAGCATGATGCTCGAATGCCATGATATTTGTGGGGCGGGACATTAACATGCACCGCCTCGATGGCAAGAACATAGTCCTTACCGGCGGCGGTTCCGGACTCGGACGCGAACTCGCGCTGACTTTGGCCCGCAAGGGGTGCCGTATCGGCGTTTGCGACATCAACGTGGAAGGCGCCGAGGAGACCCTGGACATGGTAAAGAGCGCGGGTGGCAGCGGTGAGGTGCTTCGAGTCGATGTCAGCCGGCCCGAGCAGGTCGAGGCAATGGCGGGACACTTCTTTTCCGAATGGGGAAGGGTGGACCTACTGATAAACAACGCCGGGGTCGTATCCGTGGGTTTTGTGGGCGAGATCAAGCTCGAGGATTGGCAATGGCTTTTCGGAGTCAATTTCTGGGGAATGCTCCACGGCTGCCATAGCTTTATTCCCCGCATGAAGACTCAAGGAGGCGGTCACATTTTGAATGTCGCCTCCGCGGCCGGGCTGCTCTGTATGATGGAGATGGGCCCCTACAACACCGCCAAGGCGGCGATAATCTCACTTTCCGAGACGCTCAGGTGGGAACTCGCGCCGGATAAAATCGGCGTGACGGTATTGTGTCCCATGTTCTTCAATACTCATCTGCTCGACAATATGAGGTACACGGACCAATTCGAATGCGATTTCGCCCACTCCACCTTCGAGCATGCGAGGATGACCGCCGATCAAGTGGCCGCGAAGGCGATAAAGGCGGTAGAGAAGCGCAGACTCTATTGCGTCCCGCAAGGCACGGGAAAGTTTTTCTGGGGAGTGAAGCGGATCTCCCCCTCTTTTTTCAGTGGTCTTATGTCATTTATAAATCGAACGCCTGTAGCCCGGCCGATTTACATGTTGCTGGCGCGCCTGGGCCTTCTGTAGTGAAAGGAAATTCCAAGATGCGTAAAGTCGAGTTCAAGGGCAAAATCGTTTTGGTAACCGGGGCTGCCTCCGGTCTGGGCCGTGGAATCGCTCTCGCTTTCGCGCGCGCGGGCTCGGATATTGTTCTCGCCGATATAAATGAGGCCGGTCTGGCCGAAACAGCTGCTATGGTTGAAGCGGCGGGGTCGCGAAGCCTGATCAAAAGGGTCGATGTTGCGAGCCGCGAGCAGATGGAGGCGATGGCCGCCGAGGTGCTTTCCGATTGGGGGCGGGTTGATATCCTGGTCAACAATGCGGGGGTGGGTTGCGGAGGCGAGCTGGCAAATATTCCCATAGACGATTTGGAGTGGATCGTCGGCATTAACCTGATGGGCGAGCTGTACGGTACACGTCTCTTTCTACCCCACATGATCGAACGGGGCGAGGGCTATATAGTAAATATCGCTTCCCTATCGGGATTGGTGCTTCTGCCCTTTCATATCGCTTATACGACTACAAAATTCGGACTGACCGGGTTCTCGACCGCCCTTTGGGCCGAGACCAGGCGCCATGGTATCGGAGTAAGCGTGGTTTGCCCGGGAGCGATAAGCACCAATATTACCGAAGGCATGCGCATGCATGTGAACGAAAAGCAGGGGCGCTCGACCGCGAAGTTCGAGCGGATGCTCCAGGAAAAAGGCATTGACCCGGAAGAAGCGGGTAGGCTCATCCTCGAAGCCGTGGCGCGCCGGAAGTTCCTCATCCTTCTCGGCAAAGAAGCCTACATCATGTATTATCTTACGCGGCTCTTCCCCGGCCTTATGCGCCGCCTCGTCGCTTTCATCACCAAACTCGCCAGCTAACCTACACAAAGGTGTCAGGCACCTTTGTGTAGGTTAGCATGGCGTTTTGATAACTTACCTTGGAAGAACCCTACACAAAGGTGCCTGACACCTTTGTGTAGGGGGCATAATGGGAGTCGGGTTTAAGGTTTAGGGTTGCGCAATCCGATTGACTGGGAGTATGCGCTGCTGGATACTGGCGGGATATTAGCGATACTCATGCAACTTCCGCCAAAAGGGAACTTGTGGTGGATGACGCAAAAAGGATCGGTAGAAATATAGCATTAATAATGGGTGGGGGCACTTTCCGGGCGGTTCTGATGCCCCTCTTCACTATTTTTATTGCAAGAATGCTAGGGACCGAAGGATTCGGTGCCTACTCGTTCATACTATCACTCGCCTATATATTACTCATCGTCGGCGAGATGGGCCTGCCGAAGGCAGTGGTAAGGGAACTCACCAATCATCGCGACGAGGTTGCCAAGTACATCGGCGACTTGACCATATTGCGATTACTGTCCGGGCTCGCGAGTATGGGGATCATCTACGGCATCCTCATGCTTACCTCGCGATCCGCGGACACTCGCCTTCCATTGTTCCTGATCGGTCTCAGCTTTCTGGTGTTTACCGGCCTGCGCCGTTTCTTTGACGCCATCTTTCAGGCGTTTGAAGTAATGAAATATCAAGCCCTGGTGGATGTGGTGGATATACTGCTTACCTTTGGAGTAGGTATGGCAATGCTTTTGGGCGGTTATGGCCTGATGGGCATCGCCTTTGGGATGATGGTTGGGGCCACGGTATCCATGGCAATGGACTTCATCATTCTCACCCGGAAACTGGGGAAGCCCCAATTCACCTTCGACTGGGCGTTCTGGAAGAGAATGGTGATAGGAGCATTGCCCTTCGGGGTGATCGGCCTCCTTACCTTCCTCTTCGGCTACTCCAATACGGTCGTGCTCACCTTCTTCAAGGGAGACACACAGGCCGGCCTATTCAGTTCGGCCTACCGAATGATATGGATGATGGCCGTAGTGCCCGCCACCTGTATGACCGCTGTGTTCCCCTTCCTTTCGAGGATCGGGAAATCGCCGGACGGCAGACATCGCGATGCCATAAGGCTGGTTGTTAAGTATCTGGCCTGCCTGAGCCTACCCTTCACCGGGCTTCTTGCTATCTATGCGCCGCGCATAATTTCTATGGTTTACGGCCAGTCATACACCGGAGCGGGTCACGCGTTGTGGATACTTGCGGCGATCCCCCTCTTCAGCTTCACATACATACCTCTCATCGATCTTATGAATTCGCAGTATAAACAGAGGTCTTCGGTCATCGCCATTCTGATCTGCGCGGGGGTAAATACGGGGCTCTGTCTGCTGCTTGCCCCCTTCCTGGGCGTGATGGGCGCCGCCGTCAGCACCCTGGTCGCGGAGGCTTCGCTTTTCGCCATCACACTTTTCTTTTCCTGGAAGCACATGCGCATACCCCCGCGAATCTTTAATAACTGGAAGCCGCTGGTCGCTTCGGGTGCAGCCGCCCTATCCTGTCTGCCCATCCGCGATATCCTGCCGCCGGTGCAGTTGATTGTCGCTTTCGTTCTGCTTTATGTGGTTTTTCTCCTGGCACTGCGCACCTTCGACGGCACGGATAGGCAGATTTTTCATTCCATGCTTCCCAAGAAATTGACGGCGCGGGCTCAGGGCTAACTCCGTAACCGGCACCTAAGGCCGTACGTCGAGTTCAAGATCCCCATTTTCGGATATATCCCATTCGATTCTGGAATCGCCACCATGGAGCCCTTCGAAGAGAGCCTTGAAGGCACCGGCGGTATTGAGGTGACAAGCTGCATTCTCCACGCTGACTCGCAGGCCCTGCCGGTCCATCTCGAATTCACGCAGGTTGCCGAGTCCCCTGAGAGCCAGTTCGTCACTTATTTCGCGTCTGCTCGGCCCGAGTTCCCTCTTCGAGCTGTTCAACAGGAATCTGCATTGCGCTTCAATGATCGCCCGTGAAATGGTCTTTCCCGACCGCCTCTCCAGCTCTTTGAAGATTAGATCCAATACCTGCGGGTCGAACAGTACCATCCTGAGCCCGAAAGAATCCTTGATGATTGACCGATCCAACTGCCACTGCAGGCGTGATAAGGCTGAGGGAAGGCCACAGCTGCCACATCTTTCCAGTTCGATGTCGCCGTCGCGGTGGCAATACTCTTTTTCCTCGAACGACATGCTGCAAGTATCAGCGAGCCCTGTTACAAAAACCGACATCTCGCATGTTTCAGGCGATATATCCCGCAGCGTAAAAGCAAGCCTTCGATCCAGAAAACCTTCAATCAGCCCGGCAAAGGCGCCGAAGAAGAGAGGTTTCGAATAGGTATGGTTGACTCTTATCGTCGCATGGTCCTTCTCTCCTCCTTGCAATAGAAGGTCGAGCACTTCGCAATCTCCAAATCCCCGTAATTGGGTATCGCTTACCATTGCTTCAACGAGGACATCGGGGTTCAACAACATGTTGCGTATCATAGCCCTCACCTCGGGCGGTATTCTTTCCCTCGTCCGGCTTGCTCTCCTAGTGCGAGCCGCCTCGAGAACCAAGTCTTCGATATCCGGGACCCCCATTTTGGACACCAGCTGAAAAGTGGGATCCAAATTTTCGCTCTCGATGAAACACTGACGCCTCAACCTATCGTGCGCCAATACGATTACGCCGCTGTTCAACCAGAGGCACTCCTCCGCCAATCCCAGCGGAATCCCGCATTCCGGGCACAATACCGATTTAGGCTTGCTCACCGTTTCACTCTCCACCTCTTATTCCACTACATAAAAAATCGCCACCTTGGCACCTACCCATCATCCCCCAACGGCATGAATCGGCGCCGCCTTTTGACAGGAGATTCAGCCCGCAGTGATAGATTAAAGACGTAGGAATTATCGATTTCAGCGTTCAGGAGTTATTTCGAAGCGGAGTTCCCCATCTGCCGAGATCTCCCACTCGGCGTGGGATGCGACATCGTAGGTCTTATCAAAAAGCCCCTTCATCATGCCGATGACCATCAAGTGACAGGAAGAGTTCTCAATCCTCATAGTCAAACCTTTGGGGCGGCTCTTCATCTCCTGCATATTCCCTATACCTCGCAGGGCGAGCTGGGTCCGGAAGTCGTCTACGTTTTCGAGATCAGGCATCGAATGAAAGCCGCTTTTTACCAAGTCCTCCTGGACTGCGATTACCACCTCGGGTATACTCTCCCCTAATTCCTTCTCCAACTCGGCGAATAGAGGATCCTGAATCTCGGGTCCCATCACTACCATCCTTTTTTGTGTGCGCTTGTTGACTATCAATCCCCGATCCAGTCCCCAATCGAAATCCATGAGAGCTTTTGGTCCTCCACAAGTCGGGCACCTGGCGAACTCGATGTCGCCTTCTTTGTGGATGTATGCCTTGATCGGTATTCTCTTGGTGAATTCCTCTCGATCGCCGGACGGGCTCGTGATGACCTCGAAGACTTCCGGCTCTACCTCCTTATAAGTAGCGCCATATCTCTGCTCTGAAACCACCTCGAATCCGCCTATGACCGTGCCGAGTACGAGAGGGACGGAAAAAGGCTTCTTGATTCGTATGACCGAATAGTCTTCTTTAATCTCAACCAATTCGTGCTCGCCGAGCCCGTTCGATTGGGCAACGTAATGCATACCCTGGATGACCATTTCCAGGCCAAATGCCTTAGCCTTCAGTAGAGCCAGCACTTCCGGCGTCAACAGGTTCTTTCCATAATCAAGCGTCCCCCTTCGGGAGATATCCATAACCAGGTGATCAATGCTGAACCCGATTATCGCCGCAATTCCTTTGTAAAGGGGATCAAGATTATCGCTGTCAACGAAACCTATTCGCCTGAATGTGTTATTACTCTGGACGATAGCGCCGCTATTCAACCATACGTTAGATGAGGTTATAAGCTGCGGTACTCCACATTCGAGACACGGCTCATATTCCATTGGTTCAAATCCTTTGCTAATCGTAATCCGCCAATATTTCCCGGCCCATCTACCGGCCTGATTAAAAATCGGCATCGCCGTATGGCAGCTTGAATGAAGAAGAACTTTAGATGACGGGAACGACCTCGAGTTCGAGATCGCCCTCCGCTGATATCTGCCATTCGATTCGGGAATCAAGGCCGAAGGCCATCTCGAAGAGTCCCTGCGCCATGCCCAACGTCATAAAATAACAGGCCGCATCGTCTATTCGCATACTCAGCCCCTTGGCGCCCAGCTTCATACGTTTCAAGTTCCCCAGCCCCCTTACCGCCAATTGGGTGCGAAAATCCCCCTGGTTAGTGATCTCGTCCAAGGAATAGAATCCCGTCTTGGTAAAAAGACGTTGCGCTTCAATGACGGCTGCCGGCACTTTCTCGCCCAATTGCCTCTCCAATTCCCGAAAGAGCGGATCCTGGGCTTCAGGCCCCATCATCACCATTCGCCTGCCTGTCCAGCCGTTCGCAATAATGCCGGCCTTGAGGATCCACTGAAAGCCGCCCAGCACCTTGGGTATTCGACAGGTCCCGCAACGTTCCAGTTCGATGTCTCCACCCCTGTAACAGTATTCCTCGATCTGCAGGCTCTCCGCTGGCTCTTCTTTTTTTCGATTCACGCGAGCGGTTATTTCAAATACTCCCGGGGACACTTCCCGATAAGAAACATTGTGCGGGTCGCCGGATATCATCTCGACACCGCCCGACTGTGAACCGAGGCAGAGCAAGACCGAAAAGGGGTTGGTTACCCGAAGGACGGTATGGTCGTCACCGTCACCGTTGTATTGGATCTCCAGTACTTCGTACTTGCCGAAACCGTTGAGCTGAGCCATGGTCATCATGAAATCGCTCACGAAGTCGGTACCCACATTGCTATTACGCATCATGCCGCCGGCTCCCGGCAGAATATTCTTGAAATAATCAATGGTTCCCCGGCGAAGGATATCTATCACACGGTCATCTATGGGATGGCCGATGATTTTCCCGACACCTTCGTAAAGAGGGTCCAGGTTCCCGCTCTCGATGAATCCGACCCGGCGGGATTTGTTGTTGGTTTGCACCATTACACCGCTGTCGAGCCATGTATAGTTCTGCGCTATGGCCTGCGGCACATTGCACTCGGGACAAAGGGTTATCTCAGGCAATTGATTCTCCTCCCACTTGTGACCGATTGCCCTCTCTTCATCTCGGATTATATCGGCGAAAAAACAAGGTCGGTAAAATATCATTTCAGAGGCAGCGCCGGCAGCGGTTGAGCGGCTCTCTTTTGCACTCAGGTTGATTTGATATAATGTCGTTACTGCATGATAAACATGTTCACTACATCAGGGCGAGAGCCTGTCCTTACAGGCGAGACGAGGAAAGCGAGGAAGATCAGTCATGGCAGAATTGAAGGAATGCGTTCTGGTGGACGGAGTGAGAACGCCTAATGCGAGGGCTCATCCCCAAAAGGGTTGGTTCCGGAACCGCAGGCCCGATGAGCTTCTTACCTACGTTTACCAGGCGCTCTTCGAGCGGAATCCGAAAGTCAAGGCGGAAGATGTGGAGGCGGTATTTTGCGGAACCGCCAACCAGACAGGTATGCAGAACGACATCGCAAGGTTGGGCTGGCTGGCATCCGGACTACCGGAGTGCGTGGCCACAAACGGCATCAATCAGCAGTGCCCGTCGGGTATGGCGGCCACCGAGCATGCCTGCCGCGCCATTATGGCGGGGGAAGGCGATATCTATGTCGCTTCCGGCGTCGAGGATATGATGAACGTGCCGATGGCGATGGGAATGGACTTCCCTCCCAGGATAGCAGACCGCTACAATCCGGCGGAGATACCGATGGGACCGACGGCCGAGAAGGTAGCCGAGGCTTATGGCATCAACCGGGAAGACACCGAGAAGATGGCTTATTGGAGCCATATGCGGGCTAAGGAAGCACGGGACTCGGGCAAGTTCAAGGATGAGATAGTCCCCATACCGGGTCTTGATGACGAGGGAAACGAGACGATGATCGATAAGGACCAGTGGATCAGGGACAACCCGAGCATGGAGCAGATGGCCGGAATGCAGCCCGCTTTCAAGCCGGACGGAGTGGTGACCGCGGCTACCAGCTCACCCCTGACGGTAGGCGCAGCAGCCCTCCTGTTGATGAGCAGGGATAAGGCGGACGAGTCGGGCCTCGGCTATCATCTCCGCTATGGTGGTGGCTGCATGGTCGGCTGTGACCCCACCATGATGGGGATAGGGCCACTTTTATCGACAAGGAAACTGCTGGAAAGGCTGGGCCTCAAACCTGACGATATCGACGTCTGGGAGTTGAACGAGGCATTCGGCACCCAGGGACTGGCTGTATTGCGTGAACTGGGGGTCGAGGAAAACGCTCCCTTCGATAAGACCAATCTTTGGGGAGGTGCCCTGGCTCTCGGGCATCCCCTGGGAGAGTCGGGCGTGCGCCTGCTAGTTACTTTGAACAACATCATGAAGAATGAGCGCCCCGAAGCCCGGCGTGCAGTTGCTATGCTCTGCGGCGGTTTCGGAAACGCCAATTCCTCGATGTGGGAAAAAGTGTAAGAATCCGATAGAAGCGAGAGAAAAAGGGCGCCCTGACCCGGGCGCCCTTTTGTATTGCTGCCTGTTCACCTTACCCTGCACTCGAACGATAATACATCGAGGTGATTTAAGTGGCAGGTTTCGTCATAGCTTTATCAGTGCTGGGTTTGATTCTGCTGATCGGACCGATCTCTTTCTTCGTCTTCTCTTGGATAAAGAGGCTTCAATCAAAAACTCTGAAAATGATGCAAAGCGAGCTTGAAGGTGAAGAGATCTATAACCTGCGGGGCTGCAATTTCTTCGGCTTGCTCAGCTCAGGAGCCGGCCAGCTAAGAGGAAACGGGCTTCTCGCATTGACTTCAGGCGGACTGCGCTTCCGCATGTTGTTGCCCCCCCGCAGGCTCGATATTCCCCTGGAAGCGATAGAAGAAATATCTTATCCTAAATGGTTTCTGGGAAAAACCAAAACCAAGGAACTTCTTCGGGTGGATTTCAAAGACGAGAAAGGTAACCGGGACGCCGCTGCCTGGTTGATCTCCGATCCCCAAGGCTGGGGAGAGGCGGTAAAAGCCTTACGGGAAGACCGCCGGCCCTGAGCGCGAGGCATAGTGCTATAATCTCGCCATGAAAAAGGTAATCTTCGTCTGCGGGGAAAACGCCTGCCGTTCCCAGATGGCGGAAGCGATTTATAATTCGCTGTCAAAATATAGCAGTGCGGAAAGCGGGGGAACATTTCCCGGACCCCGGGTGAACCCCTTGGCCATACAAGCCATGGCGGAGATAGGGATGGATATATCTTCCAACAAGCCAAAGGGGCTGCAGCTCTCACGCCTTGACGAATACGAGAGGATTATCTCTTTCGGCTGCATCGTCAAGGCCGCTTTGCCGCATCCCGAAAGAGTGGAGGAATGGCTTATCGAGGACCCGGCTGGAAAAGACCTCCCTTTCTTCAGAGTGACGCGGGATGAAATACGGCGCCGGGTTGAATTGCTGATTAATGAAATGGAAGACTCATAATTCTATCTCCCTGATCACATCCCGCCTTTTGCCGGCATGACTAAGCCGCCCCTTTCCGATACCGGCACCATTGTCGCCTACCCTCCCCCGTCCCACGAATTGTATTATAGTGAGAATGAAATTCAGGATGGAGGATTGTTTGTGAAGAAGGTTCTCATAGTCGAGGATGAAAGACCGATGGCCGAGGCCATTTCCTTCAGCCTGCGCAAGGAGGGCTACGAGGTCGATATTGCCCTCGATGGTGAGCTTGGCTGGGAGATGTGCAAGAACGGCGGCTACGATCTCATTCTTCTGGATCTGATGCTGCCGAAGATGGATGGGATGGAGATCTGCCGCAAGCTACGGCAGGAAAGCTCGACTCCGATAATAATGCTGACCGCCAAGGACTCGGACCTCGACAAGGTTCTGGGCCTGGAAATGGGGGCCGATGACTACATCACCAAGCCCTTCAATATGCGCGAACTTACGGCGCGCGTCAAAGCGGTACTGCGCCGGGTTCAGGCAGAGGGGGCCGCTGAGGCCAAGGGGCGCCTCGTGATAGGAAATATTGTCGTCAACGAGGAGAGGCATGAGGTCACGGTCGGATCCGATGTCGTGGACATGCCTCTAATGGAATATCGCCTGCTGGAAATATTTATGAAGAATCCCGGGAAAGCATTGCCGCGAAGCTACCTGATAGGGCAGGCATGGGGCGGGGACTTCTATGGCGATACCAAAACGCTTGACGTACACATCCGCCGTTTGCGAGAAAAAATTGAGGAAGATCCAGCCAAACCGGAGCATATCATCACCGTGCGGGGTGTAGGTTATCGCTTCGAGGCCGGCAGGCTTACGGATGAGTAATCTCAGGCGAGTTTTAGCCCTCCGGTATGCGTTGGTTGTCTGCGCCGTGTATCTCCTGGTCATACTGCCGCTACACGCGATACCCGGCGTGCGGCATATCTGGTGGATTCTTATGGCCGCTTTTGCCTTCCTTCTCATCGTGGTCATCGCCGTGAGCATCCGGACGGAAAAAGCTATGGTACGCCAACTCGAAGCTGTCAGGCAAGCGGCCGAGAGATTGGCGGGCAGTGATGTGGATGGCAGTATAACGAGCCCCGTTATTGAGGAATTTGACAACCTGGTTCGGGACTTTAATCTCCTTGGAGAGCAGGTTCACATCCGTGCGGCAGAAGCAGCCGCGGAGCGGGGCAAGCTGGAAGCCGTTCTCAGGAACATTTCCGCGGGCGTCATGGTTACCGATCCGGATGGCAGAATCATAATGCTCAACCGGGCCGCCGAAGATATACTCGGGGTCGGACAGCAAAAGGCGGAAGGGTGCCGCATCATAGAGGTTTTTTCGAGCCGGGAATTGGACCAGGCGGTTGCCAGGGCCTTGCGAGGAGCAAGCATAGACGAAGAGATTAGTGTAATTTATCCGCGGCGAATGACTATGCATCTCAAGTCAAATACCGTAACCAGCATGGATGGGCGGGTCATGGCTATTGTCAGTACGATCGAGGATGCGACCGCACTGGAACGGCTGAATCAGGTGAGGCAGGACTTCGTGGCCAATGTCTCACACGAGCTGAGGACGCCAGTCGCTTCCATCAAGGCTCTTACCGATTCTCTCCTCAATGGAGCCATGGAGGAAGAGGAGACCGCAAGGTCGTTTCTGCAAGATCTGGAGCGGGAAGTAGGGCGCCTCGCGCAACTCATCGAGGATTTGCTCACCTTGGGAAGGCTGGAGGCCAAGGAAACCGGCCTGCGTCTCGAAAATATTCACGTAGGCGATCTTTTCCGGGAGAGCCTGGAAGCGAAGGCCAAATTGGCCGAGGAATATAACGTCAATCTGGAGTTGAGAACGGCTGAGGATGTTACGATAAGGGGCGATCATACCTTGCTTCTCATGGCCCTCAATAATCTCGTAGATAATGCGATCAAATACAATCGTGAGGGAGGCAGTATCTGCCTGAGCGAGAGCACCGGTGACCGTGGGGTGATGCTGGAGGTGGCGGATACCGGAATCGGCATCCCACGGGAAGAATTACCCCGCATTTTCGAGCGTTTTTATCGCATTGATAAGGCGCGTTCCCGGGAAACGGGCGGGACCGGCCTTGGGCTTTCGATAGTGAAACACGTGGCGGAACTGCATGGTGGAAGCGTCGACGTGGCCAGCGTAGAAGGCGAGGGAACGGCCTTCGACATGCACCTTCCGAATTTTGATCGTATGCGCCCTTAACCATCCGTTAACCTTCTTTTCATCAAGAATTTCCCGCACGGATACCCACTTTTAAAGCTGGCTGTTTTTAATGAGGATAGCGGCCCAGCTTGGCACAGGGCTGGAGCCGGCAGAAATCACTAGGAAAGGAGGGAAAGAGTTGATAAGAGATGATATCACGGTAAGGAGCCTGATCGAGGAGTGTGTGGAGTTCAAGCGCCCGCTGGCCAAGGCCTCCGGCATAGTGCTGGATGCGGACATCAAGGACAGTCGGGCGAGCCTGCAAGGCGATCGCCGCCTGCTCCGGGCCGCCGTCAGCAATTTGATTGATGCCGCTATGAAGCACACACGTTATGGAGGACATGTGGCCGTCGGCCACGAGGCCAGCCACGATAGGGATTCTATTACCGTAACTTACAGCGGAGACGGCATCCCTTACGATGAGCTTTGTGAGATGCAGGATATATTCTGCCGTTCGAATAGAGTTCATGAAGGCGATAGCCAGGAGTTCAACAGGCGACTCATAGGGCTGTCGATTGCCAGGGATGTGGCGGACCTGCATAGCGGCAGGATCGGCGTACGCAGTCGCGAAGGCAAGGGCGCTACTTTCAGCATCCATCTTCCTCGTTATTGTATGCAGGCCGTTTAAGCGCGCGGCGGAGGCAGGGGACAAGTGCGAAACCCACGCCTCTTGAGCGCGGCCTTTTTATTTACCTCGATTTAACCAGCTATTTGTCGAGATTTTACCTCCATTAAACCCATTCGTAAGTCCGGAATCCTTGAATAGGGGCAGTAGGGCTTTTCGGTGCCCGCCTGTGCCGGGGTGCCTTGGCCATAAATAAGCAACAGGCAAAGAATAGAAAGAAAGAGGAGGAAAATAATGGTAAAGAAAAAGGCAGGTTTGTTCTTAGTACTGTCCGTTGCCATAGGCCTGCTCGTCGCCTTGACCGCGGCGGGTTGCGGCAGCAACACAGTTCAAGCCGAGGAGATATCGGGAGATCTGACACTCTCCGGATCGACAACCGTGCTTCCTATCGCTCAAGAAGCCGCAGACATGTTCATGGATAAGAACCCCAATGCGAATGTGACCGTTCAGGGCGGGGGCTCGAGCGTGGGCATAACAAACGTCTTGGAAGGCATAGTCGATATCGGCGACTCTTCCAGGGAGCTGAAAGACGACGAAAAAGGCAAAGGCCTTATGGATTATGAAATCGCTTATGACGTAATAACGGTTATCACGAACAAGGACGTTCCCGTAGACAACCTTTCGGCCGAGCAGGTGAAGGGAATATTCACCGGCAAGATCACCAACTGGAAGGATGTCGGTGGAGCCGATGCCACCATTGTAGTAGTCGTCCGTGATTCGGCTTCGGGAACCAGGGAGATGTTCGATGAGAAAGCGCTCTCCAAGGAGAAGCCGGTCGGCGGCGCGATCGAGACCAACAGCAACGGTATCATGCGGCAGACGGTGTCTTCCACGCCGAGATCCATCGGTTATGTCTCGCTCGGCTATGTGGACAGCTCGGTAAAGACATTGAAGTACAACGGGGTGGAAGGAACCATCGATACCGCCCTGGCCAAGAGCTATCCCCTCGCGCGTTACCTGCATATGTTCACCAAGGGCGAAGCGACCGGCCTTGCCAAGTCATTCATTGATTACATCCTCTCCGATGATTTTCAAAACGATGTCGTGGCGAAGGAATACGTACCTATGACCAGGGCCGGGTAATTCTCGAGCGTATCGTAATGGAGCAAAGATAGGGAGGCCGTCCTCTTTGAAGGCCATCGATAGGGAATGGATCATAAAGAAAGTCTTATTGGTCCTGGCCATGATGACCGTACTGGGCATAGCCATGATCATATTCTTTGTGGTCAAGGAATCCATCCCGGCTTTCAGGCAGGCCGGCCTCTCCAACCTCGCAAGCAGCGATTGGAGTCCCGAAAGCGGCCGCTACGGCATGCTCGTTTTTTTTACCGGGACCCTGGCGACTTCCCTTGGCGGTCTCCTGCTGGGCGCACCCCTCGCCATAGCCGCGGCCGTATTTCTTACCCAGATGGCCCCCAGGCGGGTGAAGACTGTAGTAGGCAGGGGTATAGATCTTCTCGCCGGTGTGCCCTCCATAGTTCTGGGATGGCTCGGACTCACCGTCCTGGTTCCCTGGATAAGGGCCCTTACGAACAGCACCGGCACGGGCATTCTGGCCGCTTCCATCCTCCTGGCTATAATGGTAATTCCTACCATCACCGCAATATCGAAGGATGCCTTGGAGGCGGTGCCACGTTCCTATCGGGAAGCGGCTCTCGGGATGGGAGCGACTCGCTGGCAGACGATCCGGCAAGTTCTCTTACCCGCGGCCAAACCCGGCATCCTGGTTGCCGTTATTCTTGGCATGGGAAGGGCGATCGGAGAAACCATGGCTGTGGCCCTGGTGATAGGACCCGCAACTGTTTTCCCCAAATCACTGACTTCTCCCACCCATACCCTGACGACCAAGATTTTGATTGATATGGGCGAATCCACCGGGGTGCAGCGCTCGGCCCTGTTCGCCATGGGCCTGGTGTTGCTGCTGCTCGCCATGGGCATGATACTGCTGATCCGCCTGGTGACCAGGCGGATGCAGCCGGTGCGTTAAAGGTGGAATGGAAAATGTTGCGGCAAGAGACGCGGGACGCTGGCATAGCAGTCCTTCTGGGTGAGGGAGTCCGGAAGGCCGAAGAGAGAGCGGCCCGATACGATAAAGCGGCAACCTGGGCGGTCTGGAGCTTTGCCGGGGTCGCTATAGGAATCCTTGCCTTTATTATTGGGACCATCTTTTTCAGGGGTATCACAACGGCTCTGACCCCGAGTTTTGTTTTCGGCAAACCACAAGCGATACAGGCCGGAGGAGGCATCTGGCCGATGATTGTGTCCTCCTTCTACCTCGCCTTTCTCACCATAGCCATCGTGCTGCCGGTAGGGGTGGGAGCCGCCATCTATATGTCGGAGTTTGCGAAAGAGGGTTGGATAACGAGGCTGGTTCGCTTCGGGGCAGATTCCCTGTCCACCGTTCCCTCGGTGGTTTTCGGGATATTCGGTATGGTAATTTTCGTGATCTACTTCGGGCTTGGTTACTCCCTGCTGGCCGGTGCCCTTACACTTACCCTGCTTAATATACCTACGGTTATGAGGACGACCGAGGAGGCCATGGCCGCCGTTCCTCATTCCTACCGCGAGGCTTCAATGGGACTCGGGGCCAGCCGATGGGAGACGGTCAAGAAAATCGTGCTGCCCAGTGCAATGCCGGGCATCACCACCGGAACGGTACTCACCGTGGGAAGGATCGTGGGCGAGAGCGCGGCCATTATCTATACCGTCGGGCTCTTCGTGAGAAAGATACCGACCTCGCCCCTGCAGCCCGCGGCTCCCATGGCCGCCAATATCTGGCATATGTACACGGAGGGGGCACTGGTCTCGGATTGGATGAGGGTCGCCAACGGGGAAGCCGCTTTTCTCCTCATCGTTGTATTGGTGCTCAACCTGCTGGCCAGGTTGCTGGCGAAGGTGTATCAGAAGAAGTTGGGGACGAAGGAAGCAAGATGACTCAAGGCAATGTCAAGCTGGAAAGAAGCCCTTACCCGTATACCGGCCAAGTCGTTATAGAAAGGGCCGCCACCCAGCCGAATGTTTGTGATGCCAGGGTTAAGATTGAATTGAGAAACCTGGGCCTCTATTACGAGAATTTCAAGGCACTGGAAGATATCAATCTACATATAATGTGCAATTCCATAACGGCGATCATCGGTCCCTCCGGTTGTGGCAAATCCACGGCGCTGCGTTCGCTTAACAGAATGAATGAATTGATCGAAGGGGCCAGGGTCGAGGGCAAAGTCATCATGGACGGGGAAAACATCTATGAGCGGGACTACCGCGTGGTCCGGTTGCGCAAGCGTGTGGGTATGGTTTTTCAGCGGCCCAATCCTTTTCCGAAATCCATCTACGACAACATTGCCTTTGGACCAAGGCTTTTCGGAGTACGGGAGAGGAATATTCTGGATTGCATAATCGAAGAAAGCCTCAGGAGGGCCGCGCTCTGGGACGAGGTCAAGGACAAGCTCAGGGATTCCGCACTGACCCTTTCCGGCGGGCAACAGCAGAGACTCTGCATCGCGCGAGTCCTATCGGTTCAGCCCGAAGTTATCCTTCTGGACGAGCCCTGTGCGGCCCTCGATCCCATAGCAACCCAGCGTATCGAGGATCTGCTTTCCGAACTGAAAAACGAATACACGATTGTTACCGTCACCCACAATATGCAGCAGGCGGCGAGGATAAGCGATTTCACCGCATTCTTTATGATCGAGAACCAGGGGGAGCCCGGCAGGATAGTGGAATTCGGGGAAACGAGCAAGATCTTCACCAATCCCGATGACGAGAGGACGGAGGAATATATCACGGGAAGGTTCGGGTAACCGAAATGGCAAGAGAAATCCGCAGGGATTTTCACGAGAGGCCGGATCGCCTGCACTATCCTATTCTGTTTACCTAAAGTTTACCGTCTGTTAACCACCAATTAAGCCTGCATTGATTATTCTACCTATGATGAGAAATCATGCGGTTGAACCGTCGAACCTGGAAGGGCCATGAGAAAGAACAATTCGGCGGCTGAGAATTACGGAAATAGAAGAAGAAGATCCCCCTCTTTAAAAGCAATCCTCGCCATTCTTATACTGATCGCAGCTGTGACGGCCTGCTCCGGTTGTAGTGTACGGAGATCGGGCGTAATCCGGGTTGCGGGCTCCACAACCGTTTTGCCTTTGGCGCAGGAGGGCGCCAATCGCTTCATGGATATGGGAGGGGGGAAAAACGTTCTGGTGCAGGGCGGCGGATCAAGTGTCGGGATATCGCAACTGAGCGCCGGAATCATCGATATTGCCAACTCTTCACGGGAACTCAAACCGGAGGAAGATAACGGCAGGATCGTGGATAACCGCATCGCCTTGGATGTCATCGTGCTGGTCGTGAATCGCGGGGTCCAGGTGGCAAATCTTTCCAGCCAGCAGGTGAAGGATATTTTCACCGGCGCGGTCACCAATTGGTCGCAAGTGGAAGGGCAGGACGCCCCGGTTATCGCCGTGGTACGGGATCAAGCGTCGGGCACGCGAGAGATGTTCGATGAAATCGCGCTGGATAAAGAAGAGTCGGCGAGTTCGGCGATCGAATGCAACAGCAATGGCATAGTGAGGGAAACCGTAGGGAATACTCCGAACGCGATCGGCTATGTTTCACTGGGTTACGTTAATGCCACGATAAAGGCGATCGATTACGACGGGGTGGCACCGGAGGAGCAAAACGCCAAGGACAATACCTACCCTCTCTCTCGCTACCTGCACATGTTCACATCGGATACTCCGAGACCGGTAACGAGAGAATTTATCGAGTTTGTTCTCTCGCCTGATTTCCAGAACGAGGTAGTCACCCAGGAATATATTCCGGTCATCTGAAGCGGGCAACAGGAGCGCTCATGGCAAGAGAACGGTATATAAAATTGCTGCTTATGGCCTGCGCCTCGCTCTCCTTCCTGGCAATCCTGCTCATATTCATCTTTATTTTGCGGGAGAGCATGCCGGCTCTTACCAAGGTCGGTTTCGGCAACCTTTTCACCTCGACGGATTGGAATCCCGACAAAGGGAGCTTCGGAATTCTGGCCTTCCTCAACGGGACCATTCTCACCACCCTCGGAGGTTTGATCATCGGCGCTCCGTTGGGAGTCGGCACGGCCATCTTCCTGGATCAGGTGGCCCCCAAGAAGATGGCCACCGTCATCCGCAGGGGAATCGAACTCCTGGCAGGTATACCATCGGTGGTGATCGGGTGGTTCGGCCTCATAATATTGGTGCCTTTTATTGCCAGGATCACTAATTCCTCCGGCTACGGGATCGCGGCGGCCTCCGTAGTGCTCGCGGTAATGGTGCTTCCAACCATCACGGCGCTCTCGGTTGAGACCCTGCGCTCACTTCCCATCGAATTGAAAGAGGCGAGCCTGGCTATGGGCGCGACGCGATGGCAGAGCATCCGGACGGTGCTGCTTCCGGCCGCACGGGAAGGAATACTGGTGGCGGTGATCCTGGGCATGGGACGGGCGATTGGCGAGACTATGGCCGTACAGATGGTTATAGGGAATTCACGCCAGTTCACCTTGTCTTTATTCAAGCCGACCGCTACCCTCACGTCTCGCCTGGTTACGGACATGGGAGAGGCGCCGCCCGGAGTCTTCCGTTCCTCGCTCTTCGCAATGGCGCTGGTTCTTCTCATATTCGCGATGCTCCTGATCTTTTCGGTAAGGATGATAACCAGGAAGAGGAAGGCATAGAGTGAAAGCGGGCAGGGCCGATCGTATAGCCACCATAGTGTTCTGGTCGATCGGGCTGGTGAGCATGGCCATACTAGCCTTTATAATCCTCGAGATATTCGGCCGCGGGCTTGTAACCGCCGTCTCGCCTTCCTTCTTCGCGGGGCAGCCCGCCACCAACCAGGCGGGCGGCGGAGTGGGCCCGATGATCGTTTCTTCGCTCTACCTGGCGGCGCTGACCATGCTCATATCCCTTCCCGTATCCATTGGGGCCGCCATTTATATGGCAGAATATGCCAGGGAGGGGAAATTCAACAATTTCATACGCTTCTGCCTGGACAGCCTGGCCACCCTGCCCTCCATCGTCTTCGGCATCTTCGGATTGACGTTGTTCGTAGTCACTTTCAAATGGAGCTACTGCCTTCTAGCCGGGGCCTTCACCCTCGCCCTGCTCAATCTGCCCATCCTGCTCAGGGGGGCCGAGGAGTCGATCAAACAGGTACCGCAAACCTACCGCGAGGCCTCTATGAGCCTGGGCGCGAACCGCTGGATCACGATCAAGAAGGTAGTGCTGCCCAGTGCGATGCCCGGGGTAATAACGGGGACGGTGCTTCCGATAGGGCGCATCATGGGAGAGGCGGCGGCCGTAATCTACACGACGGGATTATTCATTCGCGCCATACCCTTGAGCCCATTCGATCCGGCCGCTCCCCTGGCTGGATACATATGGTATGCTCAGACCGAGGCTACGGTGCCGGATTACCGCCAGATCGTAAATGGCGGAGCTGCGATCCTCTTAATACTCGTATTCCTCATCAACTTCAGTGCACGGAGGTTCGCTAGATTTTACGCTAAGAGAAAGCAGTTGGAGGTCAAGCTTTGATCGGGGACGGCAACGGCAATAAGATGCGGGTGAAGAACCTGAATATGTACTATGGGGATTTCAAGGCCCTTGAGGATATTTCGCTGAATTTTCCATCCCAACACATAACAGCTTTAATCGGCCCATCCGGTTGCGGCAAGAGCACCCTGGTTAGATGCCTCAACCGTATGAACGACCTCATCGAGGGAAGTCACATGGAGGGCGAGATAACACTGGATGATGAAAATATAAACAAATCGAGCTACGATGTCATATCTCTCAGGCGCCGAGTTGGTATGGTTTTCCAGAGGCCGAATCCTTTCCCTAAGAGCATCTATGAGAACGTAGCCTATGGCCCAAGGCTGGGTGGAATCAAGGATAAAGAGAAGCTCGATTTCATTGTCGAGGACAGCCTCAAGAAATCGGCTCTCTGGGATGAGGTCAAGAAAATACTCAAGGAATCCGGCCAGAAACTTTCCGGAGGGCAGCAGCAGCGGTTGTGCATCGCGCGCGTGATGGCGGTGAAGCCGGAGGTCATCCTCTTCGATGAGCCGTGTTCGGCGATAGATCCTATTTCCACCCAAAAGATCGAGGATCTTATGGCCGAATTAAAGAAGAACTTCACAATGGTGATTGTTACGCATAATATGCAGCAGGCGGCACGCGTGAGCGACTATACGGCCTTTATGTTGGTGCAGGAGCAGGGGGAACCGGGACGGATCATCGAGTTTGGCGATACCAACACGATGTTTACGAATCCTTCTGATAAGAGAACCGAGAATTATATAACCGGGCGATTCGGGTAACAACGATGGGGTGATGACTTGGAGGTAAGAAAAAGCTTTCACGAGCAACTGGATGAGATTTATGCCGGGGTGCTGCATATGGGAAGTGATCTGATGGAAACCATCGAAAAGACCAGACTGTGTTTCATAAATCTGGACAGGGAGATGGCGGAAGAGATCATATGCGGAGACGACGTCTTTGACGAATACCGCAACAATCTCGAGGAAGGCGGCCTGGAACTGATCGCTCGCCAGGCCCCGGTTGCCGTGGACCTGCGTTTGATAATCGTCATAATGCGCATAGCCCAGCATCTCGAACGTTGCGCCGACCTCTGTGAGGACATCGCCACAGCGGTGAAGAATGTCCCGGCCGATTATCTCCCGGCCTGGATAAGGGACACCATCGATGAGATGGCGCGGCGGGCCAATCGTCTGGTGGAGCGCTCCATTGAATGCTTGAAGGAACGCAACGTCGAAATGGTGAGGGAACTCGAGAGCATGGATGACGCCGTGGACAAGCTGAACCGCCGCTTCTGGAAGGAATTCGACCGTGGGCGCGAGGAGGACCTCGAGGTCGCGATTCGAGTAGTAATGGTCAGCCGCTTCTTCGAACGCATCGCCGACCATGCCGTTGATATAGGTGAGCACGTCCGTTTTGTCGTAGAAGGCACGATAGCCCCGATCGAGCCCACCTGCGAATAAAAGGAATTAGTCTCCCACAAGCGAAATAATAATTACTGCCTGTCTCCTTATGGCACGCTGGGCTTTAACCGATATGAGATAAGTTGCTTGCTTTGATTCAAGCGGAGATAGGGATCTTGGAGTTCAACAAAAAGCACTTGGGACTGAAATTGGCGATATCCACCCTGCTGGTGGTCGGTCTTGTCGCCGGAATCCTCAACTTCCATTCCATAAAAACCTGGGCGTCAAAGCGCTATTTCAGCATTCGAATGGGCCCTACCTTAATGGATAATGTAGTCGATGTGCCCCCATGGGTAGATATCTCCAAGCCACTTAGCATACTCTTCATCGGAACCGACAAGGGGAGCATCCCCGGAGAGGAAGGCTACACTCGCTCCGACGTCATGATCCTTGCTTCCATCAACGTGGTTTTTAAGAAGGCCGTCCTGGTATCGATTCCCAGGGATACAAAGGTGACCATCCCCGACTATGGAACTCAGAAGATAAACGCAGCTCATTCCTTCAATGGACCGCAGGGCACAATCGATGCAGTAGAAGGCATAACGGGTTTTGAAATCAATCACTATGCCGAGGTCGACCTCGAAGCCTTCAAGAAGGTGGTTGATGCCCTGGGAGGAGTACCATTTCATGTCGATTCCACAATAAACGATCCGCTGGCCGGTTACCTTCCCAAGGGTGATTACCCCTTGAATGGAGATCAAGCCCTTATATTGTGCCGGGCGCGAGAGACTTTGCCTCGTGGAGATCTCGATCGCATAGACAATCAGAAAAAGTTTCTCAAGGCCGTTATGCAGAAGACGGTGGGCATACGGGATCTGGAGACTCTTCTCAACATCCTCGATGCGGCGGTCCAGTATCTGCAGACAACCATGCAGTCGGACATGATTTTCGAACTGGCGGAATATCTTCGAGGCATGAAGGTCGAGGATGTCGAATTCGCCACCCTGCCGGGCGACTCACCGGTAGCATCGGCCGGGCAGCCCTGGTATTTCGTTTATGATCCTGAAGCGACGGCACAGCTCTTTTCAAACATCAAGGAATATTGCAGCACCAAGCCTCCGCAGCAACAAGAAGATGGGGAGGAAGAAGCGAATATCGAGATCGATCGCTCGCTAGTCAGGTTGAAGGTGCTCAATGGGGCGAGATGGGGAGGCATGGCGTCGAAGATCGCGGATGAGTTTCGCGATAAAGGCTACATCGACATCGAGAGTGGCGACGCCGCAAATATCTATCCGGAAACCACAATCTATTATGCGCCGAATCAGAAAGACCAGGCGAAAGCGGCTGCGTATGACCTCAATCCCGAGGCGGATTATATATTGACCGAAGATGCTTACGTCGCTTCTTCCAACCAGGCGGATGTAGTAGTCGTAATCGGCAAGGACTACACCAGCCCCTAAAATGGG
>Ga0154740_148_pt6 | contig 28937 bp, 30 predicted proteins | sample Rifle2008BG16ft_FD_105748 | JGI IMG/M metagenome (GOLD analysis project Ga0154740, IMG submission 105748) | Candidatus Solincola sediminis RBG_16_55_12 | reverse complement strand
TGCCCCGGCCCGGACTGTTCCCGCTCGGGTGCCGCAATATCTCGAGATCCTTGACGCTCCCCATCCCTACCTCCTGTCACCCGAATACAAGAACGATACTCACGCTTATTTTATTAGGAAGAGATGACAAACGGCTACACAAAGGTGCCTGACACCTTTGTGTAGCTTTTATTCGGGGATGAAGTATTGCATGTCCTGGAGGGAGCCGGTTCGCTCCTCGGCCCAGGCGACCTTCACGCGCATGCCCACATGCACGTCCTCCGGCTTCACGCCTTCGAGCGCGCCCATGACCCAGGCGTCGCAACCGTCGAACTTGACCATCGGCGATACGCGCGGCTCCTCCAGCGGATTTCCTCGCACGTCGGCATAACCGACCGTGTAGGTCATAACCTCTCCGTGGTCGCCCACCTCGATAGCTTCATCGATCTCTATGTGGCACTTTCGGCAGTAAAAGCTGCCCGGGAGATAAACCGTGCCGCATTTTGAGCATTTGATACCGATTAACTTGGCATCCCTCATGCCACTCAACATACGTGTGAGCCCTTGCCCCTCGATGCGGTATTTGAAAGTCGAGACATCCCATGTGGCGTTTACGATCCGCGTCTCTTCCATTTCTTACCCCTTATCCCTTCCTGGGCTTATCAGCCAGGACGGTTATCGTGACGTATTGCATCAGCCCGCCCCAACCATGCGACAAGGCTTTGTGCACGTCCTTCTCCACCTGGTGCTCGCCCGCTTGCCCGAGGATCTGAAGCGCGCACTCCGTCACGCGGTTCATAGCCGAGGTCCCGATGGCATTGGTGCTCACCACGCCGCCCGATGCGTTTACCGGGCATCTACCATTAATTTCCAGCTCGCCGGCATCCAGCAACTTATGAGCCTCTCCCACCTCGCACATCCCCAGTTTCTCGAGGAACATCAGGGTCTGGTGAGCAAACCCGTTATAGATCTCGACGCAGTCAATTTCCTTCTTGGGATCCTTGATACCCGCCCGCTCAAAGGCCTGCTTCGCTGCCAGTTGGCAGGGCATCTGCTCGGCGGGATCGGTTATCACACCTTCCAGGATGTTGCCGGCGCTCGCATCGGAAGCACAATTGGCAAGCCCATGAATCCAGGCCGCCCCGTCCGCCAACTCCGCTGCCTTTTCCTCGGAGGCAAGTATTGCAACCGTTGCACCGTCACTGGTGGGGCAGATATGGCCGAAGCGAATTGGATAGGAAATGAGCGCTGTTCGAGCTACACTCTCGGCTGTCGCATTGGCATCTTTCAGATGCGCATAGGGATTTTTTGCGGCGTTGCGGCGCTCGAGGGCGGCCATTCCGTCTATATGCTCGATTCCGGCGCCCGAGCGGGCCAGGTAAGAACTGGCCTGAAAAGAAATGGCGCCCGCGCTTCCCCCCGCCAGTGCGCCCATGCCGCTCGACCCGCTGATATCGATTCCCGCTTGCAACATGGCCATGATTTCCGGGGTAACGATACCCATCAGCCCTACCTGGGAATCGCCCTCGGACTGCTTCTCGAAGCAGACGACCATAACAACGTCGTGCAGCCCGGAGGCAATGTGATAGTAGGCGGCATGGATAGCCGACATTCCGGTTGTCCCTCCCGTGGCTATCCTCATCACCGGTTTTCCGAGGGAAGCGATGTAATCCGCCGCCCAGAGGTGGGGCATGTTCACTCCCTCGAAGGTATGCATGTTTCCGAACACCATAGCATCGATGTCGTCTGGACCCAGGCCGGTGTTGGCAAAGCAGTCCTCCACCGCCTCGGATATCATCTCCGCGATGTTCACGTCCTTGCGCTTGCTCACGAAGACGGGGGTGTAGCCGATTCCGATTATTCCCACGTTGCGCATCTTGCCCACCCCCTATATCCCCAGTACGACGACTGTATTCTGCTGGGCGCACACTCCATCCTGGCCGTGCACCACGCCGATTTCCGCCTTCTTTACCTGGTTTTTCCCCGCCTCGCCCCTCAGTTGTTTTATCGCTTCATTCAAGCGGAACAAACCGGTCGCACAGATAGGATGGGCACCGAGGGGGCCACCGGAGGGGTTCACAGGGAGACTCCCCGCGATGCCGTTGTCGCCCGCGTAGGCCTTTTCTGCATCGCCGGGGCCATAGAGACCGAGCGCCTCGGTAAGGATGGGCTCCTGTTGAGCGAACAACGAGGAAACCTCGGCGAAATCGACCTCTGCTTCAGGCTTGTCTATGCCGGCCATGGCATAGGCCCTCCCGGACGCTTCCCGGGTCGAGCGCGACTCATATAAGTTGCGCTCTCCCAGATAATAGCTTTCGATGCTCTGACCCATCCCCAGAATCCAAACCGGCTTATCGGTCAATTCCTTCGCTTTAGTTTCGGAAGCGAGCAGGACGGCACACCCGCCGTCTGTAGCTGGATAAGTGTGCAGCTCGCGTAATGGTTCATACAAATAGGAGGAGTCCTTTATATCTTTCGCGGACGCGTCCTTTATTCCCCGGGCCTGATCCCTGTTGAGAGCCGCATTTCGCAGGTTCCGAGCCGCTATTTCATCCAGCAGGTCTTCGGAATAACCGAACTTATTGAGGAAACTTCTCGCCTGTAACCCTGCCGCCGAAAGTTCGTTGAGCAAGCCCAACTGCCTGTCATAGGTCGGATTCAGGGTGTATTCGACGTGAAGGTAAGGGCTTACCTGGGAACCGCAGAGACCGAAGGCGACCAGAAGCGCGGTTTCATACTGGCCGGAGAGAATGCGCATACATGCGTATACGAGTGCGCTGAGGCCGTCCATCTCCACCTTGCTCTCGTCCCTCATATAAACCCCCGCGGGAGGATCGAGGAAGACGTTGGAGATCGTCCTGCCATCGAGGAAATCATTGGTTGCGAAAATAGTGGTGCCGACATGATCGCGATCAATGCCCAGATCGTCGAAGAGCCCTCGAGTTAGTTCGAAGGTGAGTCGCTCGCGCGTTGTTACAAGATCGGAAGCGGCCTTCATCCTGTAACCGGCAATTGCGATTTTTCTATTCATCGCTGCACCCCCTCAAACCGGCTCGAAATGATCGAGGTCCTTGAAGTCGCCATCCAACTCCTCCTTCCAGACGGCCTTTACCCGCAAGCCGGGCTTTGCCGCCGCAACGGACACTCCCTCAACCCTGCCGAGGAGGAGCGAATCCGTCCCATCCAGATTGATCAAACCAAGCATGTAGGGACCTTTCGCCGGTTTTATGGCGCCCTTTTCCAGGATTACATGCCCGATGGTATAATTTTCCAGGCTGCCTTCCTGTGACACCTCGACCAGCTCTTCCATCCGGCGATTGCACGGACCGCAATACATCCGAGCCGGCACCACCACCTTTCCGCAACCGGGGCACTTCGAGCCCAGAATCTTCTTGTCCTTGAAACCCCGTAGGTATCGTTCAATATAAGGGCCCACCCGGTAGTTATAGACAAAGTCGAGGGGAACAACCGGGGTAAAGAAATTCTCTGCTGGTGCTTCCATCTCTCCCTCCTTCTCGTGCAGTCACCTACACAAAGGTGCCTGACACCTTTGTGTAGGATTGTCTTAACCAGTGATTACTACTTTACACAAATGGAAGTTATGCTGTCGAGTTGTTCGGGATTCAGGCAGAAACGGGCTTGCGGGCGAGGACGGCCCAGGAAGAACCGCCCTTCAGATCCATGTGGGCGACCAGGCGGGCTTCCAGCTCCAGGGCCAGGCGCAGGAACCGGCTGGAGCCGGGGATAATCGTATCCATCGCATCCGTCCAATTCATTCGGCCGTTGGTGATACTCCCCCGCCACATATAGTAGCGCGTGATGGGTTGCATAATGGCGCCGTAACAGGTTATGCGAAGCGGTTCCAAGCCGCTCTCACCGAGCAAGAGCCGAACCTCATCCCGGCAATAGCGCCGGAGGTGCCCGGCCAGGCAATCGAAGTCGCTGTAGAGGTGCCGCCCGGCGGGGAGGGTCACCAGGGCATATCCTCCCGACTTGAGAACCCGCCATATCTCCTCGAAAGCCGGAAGGTCGAAGCGAAGGTGTTCGATAACATCGAGGGAGGTCACCAGGTCGAAAGATTTGTCTTCATAAGGGAGTTCGTAGATGCTCGCAACTTGGACCTCGTATCCTCCTCTCAGATTGCAGAAGCGGATTGCTTCCTCGGAGTAATCGCACCCCCGCACCTGCCCGTAAGAGGCGAGGAACCCGAAATTCCCTCCTGTGCCGCAACCGGCATCCAATATATTCCATCCACCGTTGCGATCCAATCCGTCCAACAATCCGCCGAGTATCTTTCGCCTTCCGACGAACCACCAGTGGTTGTCCTCCACCTCGTATATGCTGCCATAGGCTTTCTTTGGTAGCTTCAAAGGATTCTCCTCAAGCCCTCGATAGTGCACCCTGGGGACAGGCCTCGGCACAGCAAAAACAGGCTATGCAGAGATCATCATCGATCCTGGGAACCTTTCCCTCCATACGTATGGCCTCCACGGGGCAGGCTTTCTCGCATACTGCGCAGGCATCGCACTTCTTCTCATCTACGCCCACTATAGCCGGTGCTCCGTGCGAAAGGCCTCGCCCGAACAGGCGGTCGATCGGACGGCGTGCATGGCCATAGAAGCGCATGACAAGACCGCTGAGCATTATCTTGTTCAGATCGGGGTGGGAGGGCAGTTTGAAATTGCGCTTGAGGGAATTTATATCTTCTCCCAGTATTTGGTAGCCCGTCAGCCGGCCCAGGCCGCGTTCCTCCGCCAGTCTGAGGTGAGCCACCCGCCGCGGATCCAATCCCATCAGGTGGGCACAGGCGGCATCCACCTCGACGATATTGTCTCCCGCCACTATGACTCCCAACCGAACCGGGCTTCCGTTGGTGGGAGCCAACTCTCCCTCCATTCCTATGATGCCGTCCGCGACGATAAGCCGGGAGGAGACTACGGTGTTGAGATCGACTATTCCGGCATCGAGCCCCTTCATATGGATGAGTAGCTTATTCTTAGTCGGCACTACGCCTTTTATATTCTTGAGACCCAGGGAGACTATGGTCTGGAGGTGCGTTTTGATAACCGGCACGTTGATCAGGCAGTCGCACTCGAGAACTGGTTTCGCGATGACTTCCTTGGGTATCACAACCGCCCCCGGAATCCTTATCTCCACCGCACCGCTGCTGTCGAGATCGAGCATGGGAAAACCATAACGCGCCTCGAAATCGCCATAGCCCGCCTTTTGAAAAACGCGGCGCGAGCGGAAGGGATGTATCGGGCTGTCTCCTACCTGGACCTCGCCTCCCGCCTTCGCCGCCAGCCGGCAGATCTCGGCCACCACTTCAGGATCGGTTACGGCACCTGTTTCACTGCTCCTGGCGGCACAGATATTCGGTTTGACCAGGACCTTCTCACCCGTTTTGACGAACTGCCCCATCCCTCCGAGCAGTTTGATCGCTTCGGCGACATCGGCGCCTTTTTCAGCCCTCACCAGGGCAACGGTCATCCCAGCTCACCTTCTTTTAGATACGAAAAGATCTCCTCACAGCCCTCCATCAACTCCTTGACTATCTCACGAGCGCTCTTCAAGTCGTGTATCATCCCCGCTATCTGACCGCTCATGAACGATCCTTCATCCAGGTTTCCTTCCAGACAGGCTTTTACCGAGCGGCCGGCCCCGATCATTTCCTGTACTTCCTCCGGTTGCAGCCCCTCGCGTTCCGCCTGCAATATCATATCCGCCAGCTTGTTTTTGAGCACCCGTACGGGCCCGAAAGACCGGCCGGTTATGACCGTAGCGCGGTCACCTGCGGAGAGTATCAATTCTTTATAGCGAGGGTGAGCAGGGCTTTCTACAGAAGCGATGAAGCGCGTTCCGAGCTGAACGCCTTCGGCGCCGAGACAGAAGGCCGCGGCCATACCCCGGGCATCTCCGATGCCTCCCGCCGCAATCACAGGTGTATTCACCGCATCTACTATCTGCGGAACCAGCACCATGGTGGTCAGCTCGTCAAAACCATTGTGGCCGCCCGCCTCATAACCCTCCGCAACGATGACATCCACTCCGGCCTCTTCGGCCTTTTCCGCCATCCTTACATTGGAAACGACATGGATCACCTTTGCCCCCAGATCCCGCGCTATCGCGGTGTAGGCCTTCGGATTTCCCGCCGAGGTCGCAATCACATCCGCGCCCGCTCGAATGGCAGCTTCAACAGCCTCGCCCGCATCTGCTCTGAGAAGCGGGATATTTACACCGAAAGTTCTTGTGCTGATACTTTTTGCCCGGGTGACTTCCTTCCGGATCTCTTCAATCGACATGCCTCCGGCTCCGATCATTCCCAGGCCACCGGCTTCCGACACGGCTGCCGCAAGTGCCGCATCGGATATCCAGATCATGCCACCCTGAAGTATGGGAAAAGAGATTCCCAACCTCTCCGGTACCCGGCTTTTCATACCAAGCATCCTTTCCCTTCGAGAATTGAAAGCATACCCATATTAACTTCCGGCACCTCCAGGACGCCATCCACCTGACGTGTTAGAGATTATTAACAATCGGGTATCATGCTTTGAAGAGCAACAACCGGGACTGGGGGTTATTTAAAATGAAGTTGAAAAATATCAGGCTTTTCGTAATCTTCTTTTTTCTTATGGCAATCCTGATAGCAACGCAGATGGTTGCTTTTGGTGCAAGCCAATACACGATCACCGTATCATGCGGACCGGGGGGGAAAATCTCTCCCGCCGGGCCCACCGTCCGGGTAAACTCGGGAAACAATCAGAATTTCACCATAAGCCCAAATGGCGGTTATGCCATCGCGGATGTGTCAGTCGACGGGAGTTCGCTAGGGCCGGTAACCTCATATCGCTTCAGAAACGTGAGGGCGAACCATACCATTTCGGCCACTTTCACGCCCCTGGCCGCCTATGCCGTTACCGCCAGCGCCGGGGTGGGAGGCACCATTACTCCTTCCGGGGCGATTACGGTTAATGCGGGGGGGAGCCAGGCCTTCAGCATCGTCTCCGGCAGCGGGTACCAGATAGCCGATGTCTTAGTGGACGGAAGCTCTGCCGGTGCCGTCGCTTCCTACACTTTCTCGAATGTCACGGCCAATCACAGCATAGCGGCTTCATTCAGTGCTGTAGCTCCAGGCGGACAGAGGGCGCTTGTAAGCGTGACCATGGATGATTCCTGGTTATCACAATACACGGAAGCTCTTCCTATAATGACTCGCTACAACATCAAAGGGACGTTTTTCACGGTGACCAGGTATGTCTCCGACCAATATGAGGGCTTTATGACCCTTGAACAACTCAGGTGGTTGAAGGCCGCCGGGCATGAAATCGGCTCTCATACCGTTACCCACCCGGACCTGACAACCCTTGGTTCCACCAAACTCAATGCGGAGTTGGCCAACTCGAAGGCCTGGTTGGTAAATAACGGGCTCGGCCCGATATACAATTTCGCTTGTCCTTACGGGGAATACAATAATACGACTATTACGGCCATCAAGAAATATTATGCTTCCCAACGATCGGGCTACGATGAAGGCTATAACGAAGCGGCCAGCTTGGATCCTTATAAGATAAAAGTGCAAATAGTCCTGAGGACGACGACTCTCGCGGAATTTTCAGGTTGGTTGGCGCAGGCCAAGGCGTCCAAGACGTGGCTGGTACTCGAGTATCATCAGGTGGATAACAGCGGTGACGAGTACAGCCTTACGCCCGCTAGCTTCGAAAAACAGGCACAAGCGATACAGGCTTCGGGAATCCCTGCCGTGACGGTAAAACAAGCGCTCGATGAACTAGCATCGGCAGGAAACTAGAAGCGGTCTACAAAGGGATCTGGTCCGTTTGTGTAGGGATTCACAAATGGACCAGATCCTCCGTATATATCAGACTGTTTCCTTGAACAGCTCGGCGGCCTTTATTGAGAACTTGCCGATCTTATTGCCGGCGCTTATCGCCACGGCGACGGCTATTGCTTCCTTGGCCTCATCGACGGTGACTCCGTTCTGCGCTGCCATCTTGTAATGGTGCTCCAGGCATGGCAGACAATCGGCCATGATCGAACAGGCAATTGCAATCAATTCCTTGGTCTTCACATCCAGGTGTCCCGATGCCACGGCCGCATTTTCAAAACTGAAGAACATCTCAATCATTTCTCGTTTCATCAGCATTTTTTCTCCTCCCTTAAGCATTCAGTTAGAGATCGCCGAAATAAGCTGCGAAGCCTCCCTCCGGCACCAGTATTTGATCTCGGTGCAACTGCCCGATGTTCCTATATGAGCCGCTAATTCGTTTCCGCTCGAAAAGCTTAGCTTGGTAAGATCGCGACATTCGAATGAGCCGAAGACTCGCTTGAACTCGGCCATGAACCTATTTAAATGGCTCTTGTTCCCCAAGAGCAGCGTCCGCCCCAAGATCGAACGGCTGATATCATCAGCCAAGGAAAGCGGCAGGATGGCGCCGGCCAGTGCCCCGCACAAGCCTCCCGATAACCCGATCCCACCATCCAATGCCACCGAGAGTTGCTCGAGGTATAGACTCCCCAGGCCCGTTTCACCCCTGATGCCCGACAACACTTCCGCCGCACAATATCCGCCGCTTTCTGCGAGCCTCCTATCCAGAGACGACGCCCTGTTTTTCTTCTCAAGCGGCCGGTCGAGAAACTCAACTGCTTTCGCATTGGCGATACCGACATGACGGCAACACCGTCTTATTGCCTTTCCTTTGTACAGCCAGGCGAGGACGCCGCCGGCGCTATTCATTGCCTCTCCGCAGAGCTCGCTGCAGAGCGTGCTACTGAATGTCTCCTCGAACCAGGTGGTGAATTCAAGTATCCTGCGATAGAGATCCTCGCCTTTTCCTCTGTCACCCACAATGTCCGCGAGATGCGCTGCTGCAATTGCGAGGCATCCGCCCGATACCACTCCACAGGTCGATCCCCGGCCCAGGCCACCACCAGCCAGCCCTTTGATCGCTTTCACGGGATCCTGATCCGGAAGCCTAAGATATCCCGAGAGCGTGATGAAATTCGCATAGGTTGCACTGGTGTAACGTATCGTGCGCCATCTGGAGAAGATGGAGAAGAGCGCCCTAACCATATCATCCATGCGTCAAATCACCGCCGCCATGGCCGCTATCGAACCGGCCATCAATACGGCGCCTTGATCCCTCGGATTATGCGGTACCCGAATTCCGGATGAGGTACGTGTATTACTTCCAGTTTCTGGAATCCGCCCTGCTGCAGGTGCCCCAGCCATTCATCGACAGTCGTCATGTACTCGCCTTCCAATCGGATGTGTCTGGGTATCTGCTCCAGAAGAAAGAGCATTTTTTCATAAGCTCCGAGATCGAGGTTGTGTAGCGCATAGGCAACCATCTTTTCGACAACGTCCCGGCAGCGTCCGGGATCACGCGCCCCTCCAGATGCCTCGGTAAACATGTCCGAATAAACCAGAACACCTCCCGGCTTGAGCACCCGGGCTATCTCGCCGGCACACCTCGCCCTCAACTCGGGCAGGACGTGATGCAGTGCGATATTCGAGACCGCATAATCAAAATGTTCGGAGAGGAATCCCACTCTGGTGCCGTCTCCCTGAGATAACTCGGCCCTCGGATTGCCGGCGAACCGGCTGGCGCATATCTCGATCATATTAGGGGATGGATCCACTCCACTGACATGAGAATCCGGACATGTTTCGAGGAGGTGGGCCATGAGGTTTCCGGTTCCGCAGCCTAAATCGAGAATTATCTGGCCCTCCTCTGCCCGGACTTCAGACCCTATTCTTGAAATAATATCCAAGTAGTAGGTGTCTTTTTCGAATATTTCGTTATAGCTCTCCGCCACTTCGTCCCACTTGGATGTCGCCATTTTCTTTCCTTTCCGGCGCTAATACACATATTACATTCCAGAAATATAGCAGGTTCCCGGCAGCGAGACGAGTTGGGCTGGTTAAATGCTTGAGGAATAGCTAGCCGGCTTTTTTCGTGGGAGAGCCCGGCTTTAAATCATCGATAACATCGAAGATCACTTCATCCGGCGGGAAGTCGGTCTGCATGCTGCCTATATAGATAAACTTGATGGTCCCGTTGGCATCGAGGATGAACTCACCAGGCCGGGCGATATTAAAGGATTCGAAATTCACAGCCACATAAACGCCGTATTCCTTAACCACCTGCCGCCTTTCGTCTGACAGCAACGGGAAAGGATATTTGTGATGACGCAAGAATTCCTGCATGCCCTCGCGTTTTTGCGCCATGATCACTACTACCCGCACGCCCCTTCTATCTAGATCCTGATAAATTCTACGTATATGACCCATATACCGGCGGCAGAAGGGTCACCAGGTCCCTCGCCCGAAGACGATCATGAGAGGTTGACCGAGCAAATCGCTCAGGCTGATCATCTTGCCGGTCGTTGCCTCCGGGAGCGTGAAAGCCGGTGCTTTATCGCCTACTTGCAGTACTCTACTTTTTCTCGGCATGCATGCATCACCTCGGTTCATCATGTCCGCCAGGCTCGGTGGTTAAAATAAAGGGCGCGGTCTCCTGCGCCCTATAATTAACATTGGAGCTTGTCAGGCTGACGAGTATGCGTGGGGGGTCAGGCCTGCAACATAAACATTTTCCTGTTGTCGTTACTTCAAACCCTTCGCAGCTCGAAAAATGCTGATGTTGAGGCACTGACCCCGCTCGAATCCGACGCGGTTGGTACCTCTTAAACTATTCTCGGTCAGCCTGTTATCAGTCGACGCCGAAAATGGCGATGCTGGCAACGTTGCCGTTCGGTATGCCGCCCAGGTTGTGGGTCAGCCCGAACTTGGGATTCTTCACCGCCCTGTCTTCCGGCCAGCGGCCTAGGAACTGGTTGTACATCTCGAAAATCATTCTTAAGCCAGACGCCCCTATGGGATGGCCAAAACATTTAAGCCCGCCGTCAGGCTGGCACGGCAGCTGGCCGTCCAGATCGAAGAAACCATTCAAGATGTCGTCCGGCGCTCCTCCCGGCGGTGATATTCCCAAGTCCTCCATGGTCACCAGCTCAGTAATGGAGAAGCAATCGTGCACCTCCATCATGCTGATCTCTTTACGGGGGTCCTTGATTCCCGCTTCCTCATAGGCCTTGCGAGCCGCCGTTTGTGTGGTAAGGACTCCGGCGCCGTCCCACTTGTCGTACATGGCCTCCTCACCCGATGAAACCGATATCTGCAGGGCCTTCACCTTGACCAGTGGGTTATTGGGCTTGAGCTTCTTGGCTATCTCGGGGGTTGTCACAATAGCGGCGGCGGAGCCGTCGCTTACGCCGCAGCAATCGAAGAGGCCCAGCGGGTAGGCGACCATGGGACTCCCCATGATCTGTTCCTTGCTTACCGCTTTTCTCAAGTGCGCGCGAGGATTCTTGGCTCCGTTTTGATGGCTCTTCCAGGAGACATGCGTGATAGCCTCCTTCACCCTTTCCATTGGAATGTTGAATTTGGCGGCATAGGCCGTCGCCAGCTGCGCGAAAAGACCCGGAGCCGTCGCGTTCGGCCCGAGAAAGATCATCTGCTGGCCGAAAGCCGGTGAATCGGGAAGCCCGCCGTATCCGGTGTCTTTGAGCTTCTCGACTCCGATTGCCAGTGCTATGTCGTAGGCACCCGAGGCGACGCCATAAGCCGCACCCCGAAATGCTTCGGTTCCCGAGGCGCAGAAGTTCTCTACCCTGGTAACCGGTATCAGCGGCAAGTGCAGATTCATTCCCGCGTAGGTGCCGCCCTTGCCGATGTTTATCTCGTCGATGTGCACTCCCAGCCAGGCCGCCTGCAGATCCTTCTTTTCCAGACCGGCGTCTTCCAGCGCATCCCTTAAGGCATCCACCATGAGGTCGCCGGCGCTCATGTCCCAGCGCTCGCCAAACTTGGTACAGCCCATGCCGAGAATACAAACCTTGTCCCTTATTCCGGTAGCCATCTCACTTCACCTCCTCGACCGCTGGAATCGCTTTCCAGAAGTAGTTGGGGATATCTCTCTTGGGATCGTAAAACTTCAGACGGAAGCTGAAGTCGAGCGGGTCGCCGACCGCGATATCATCGACCGCGCAATCGGCGAAGTCCATAACCGTTCTTCCGCCGCCATTGAAGGAGACCGTTCCATAGACCGCGGGGGGGCTTAGCGACGCAGCCAGCATATCTGCGGTGTAGGTAAAGATCTTTCCTCCCTTGTCCGCCAGGTAGACCGGCTCCATCTCGTCCATCACACCACATTCCGGATTGGCGCAAACACGTCCGGGTGGGAACTGCTGCGCTCCGCAAGCTTTGCACTTCTCTCCAACCAGTCCGAGGATGGCTTTGTGGTCCCTCCATATGAGCGACCAGCGGGTTTCCTTATCGGTCTCTCCCCTGATGCCGAGTTCCGGGGGCGCCATTCCCCTCCAGACCAGGTACTTTTGGTAATTGTCGAGGTCGGCCCTCCTGGCCAGCCAGCGCGATACGCCCCGGCCGTCCTGAGCCTTGGAGATGGCGTCCGTAACCTCGAACCACATGGCGTCGCAGCCGCTTCCATAACTTACCAGTAGGAGCTTCTGGCCTGGCTGAGCGGTTTCCAGGGCTGCCGACAGCATCAATAGTGGATGTGCGGCCCCGCTGTCACCGACTGTCGCCTGCATGTCATCCTGCACCTTATCGCCCTCGCCGAACATGCCGTTTATCTTCTTGCGTGCCCCCCCGTAATAGCAGGGGTAGACAACTTTGTCGAAATCGGCGGCATTGAGCGCGTATTTATCGCACAGGCCCTGAATCGCCTGCGGAATGAAGGATGCGTAGCCTACGTCTCTTATCCAGCGCTCCTCCCACATGCGGTCGTACTTGGTATTGGCGCCCCTTAAATGATCGACGAAATCATGTGACACCGAGAAGGACCCCTTGTACTCCGCAATAACGTCGTCGTCGCCGCCGACCAGGAGCGCCGCGCCGGCGTCGCCGAAGACCATTTCCTGCGTCGATGCCATCTTCCCCAGCCGGCAATCTCCGGCGCAGACCACGGCCTTTGCGCCATTATTGGCGGCTGCGAATTCCAGAGCGGAGAGCAGCGCGCTGGTTCCTGACTTGAGCGAGCCCGTGAAGTCCGCGCTGCGGATTTCGTCCCGCGCCCCCAAGGCTCCAGCCACCAGATTGGCACTCTGGCGCTCCTTGAACGGAGCCGTGGTGGTGGCGAAGTAGACGGCTTCAATCGAGTCTCGATCGACCCCTTTCAGGCAGTCCATCCCCGCTGCCACGCTCATGGTAATGGAATCCTCGTCGAAATTGGCGACTGCCTTTTCGCCCCTGGCGTTGGTGATGATTACCGGATTCAACCAACCCATGGAACCGAAGACCATCATTCGGTTGAGGCGATACCTCGGCACATAGCCGCCGTACGAGCTGATACCGACCATGTCCTTCCTCCCTTCCCTTTTAGTACCTCGCTTTCAAGAATACGGTAGGTCTTATCTTCAGGCATGTTTCAGGTAAAATTTACCTGTTGAAATCCCGGATTACCCGCCTTGATCAATGCGGTTATTTCCCTGCGCTCTTCCTCATCCTTTATGGGGTCAACATCGGAAAGCCACAAGCCTTCTTCATTCTGGCAGGTCCTGAGGGCGTTGATATATCCCGGCACCATGATGAATCCCAACCCGGCTCCGCCGCAACAGGATGTGTCAGCCGCCGCCGCTTCTATCAGGTGAAGCACCGTCCGGCCCTTGTATTCTAACACCCTCTCCTCGAGCACCATGTAATAACCGGCCATGCTTCTGATTTCTTCACCGATCTGCTGGTGGACGTACTCAGCCATCTACTGCGCCTTTTCCCCCTCGGCAGCCGCTACAACCGCAACAGGTTCCTGTTCTTCAAGCGACGGTTCCTTGCCGTCGAAAGTGTAGCAGGCCTCGATCAGTTCTCTATATTCATCGTCTACGCGTCTTAGAAAATATTTTCTAATCAACCAGCGATGCATCTTGATCATCCTGCGATTTGAATAGACCTTGGCCATTGCAACCAGCCAGATCAACTCCTTCCAAGGCCGTTTGCCACGATAAATCAGCCAGGGGAACCAGGCACGCCGCCTCTCCTGCTGCCTCTTGGTAAAACCTGGCAATTCGAGAATGGGCTTTCGCCTCTCCAGGTCGGTATCCAGCCCCTGGTCGAGCAGCCCCGTCTCGCTGCAGGTATCGTGCAGTTTAGTACCGGGATAGGGAAAGAAAACGGCGGTTAGAAACCAGTCGGGCTGGCAGATGCGGTTGACCTTAACGGTTTCCTTAAAATCGGCCTTGGTCTCGCCCGGAAGGCCTATGAGATTATAAAAACCGACCTGGAGCCCGTGCTTGCGAGCCGTCTCCACCGCGTTTTCGATGTCGCGGTTAGAGTAGCGCCGGTTGAGGATCTCCCTCCTCACCCGCTCGCTTCCGGACTCGAGCCCGATGTTCACAAAGCGGAAGTTGCTCGAGGCGAGCGCCGCGAAGAGCTTGTTGTAGTCCCGGTTCGGGGTAACCCGCAGGTTGGTGCCGAACACGACGGGGATCTCCTTCGTAGCGTTGAAGTCTCGTAGGAGGTCACATAATTCAAGCGCCCATTCCATTTTGACTCCGAGCGTCTCTACCTCCAGGTAGACCTCCCCCAGATAGGGATTCGCCCCCTTCATGTTTTCCAATTCGGCCACGATATTGGCGGGACTCCTGAGGCGAACATATTTGCCTTCGGCCACATGCCGGAGTGCGTGATTGCAGCAGTAAGTGCATTGGAAGGGACAGCCCCGTCCGACGAGCAGGGATGGCCGCGAGAAAGGATTGGATACCCAGGGCAACCACATGTCGCGGTCGGGAAAGGGAAGGCTGTCCAGGTCTTCGATGAAAGGCCTGGGCTTGTTCCTCTCGACACTGCCGTCCGCTTTTTTGATGTAGAGGTTAGGGATTCCATGCGGCCGCTTTCCCGCCTCCGACTGCTTGGCCAACTCCAGCGTCGCAAACTCGCCTTCGCCCACGCATACCGCGTCCACCGGCTCTTTCAGGCATTCTTCGGGGTTCAAGGTAGCGTGCGGTCCGCCGAGAACGGCAAATACCCCGGGAAAGGCTTTCCTCGACCTGGCCATGGCCTGTTGGATTATATGGAATTCCGTGAAAACAGATGTAAAGCAGATGAGGCCGGGATCGAATTCCGCGATTCTTTTCTCTACCCTCTCAACGCTATCCGGACTGACAACGAGCAATGCGGTGCGATGGCCTTCCTCTTTCAATACTGAAGAAATGTACGAGATGCCGAATTGCAGCCGCTCCAGTGTTTCGAGGGGTTTGCTTGGTGTGTAGGGGTCCTGCTCGGAATGGATAAATAGTACTTTCAACTTGTCTCCTATGACCGCCGGCGGCACATATACCAGTATATTTATAACAGGCTGGGGGTTAGCAGGGCCAGCAGGGGAGCGGCCGGCCGGGGTATCTCAAACAATAAAAATAGGGGCCAGATCCTCCTAGGCCAGTGTTTTCCGAACACCATGGGGGGGATAATTGTTAAAGACCCGGCCCCGCCATTCCTATTCTGCCGCAGTGGCGGGCGGAATAAACACCCTTTGGGCCAATTCCCCATCCATCATCATGACGGCGCTACCCGCTTCACCCACCATCTCCAACTGATCCACCAGCTTTTGTGGCGAGGCAACCTCTTCCACCTGCTCCTTTACGAACCAGTCGAGGAAATTGGCAAAGAAATCCCCGAATAGAATTCCCATTTCATTTGATCGTTGAGCGCATCTTGCATTCGGTCCCCTAACATTGCTCCTCCCTTCCTTCCCAATGCTTTCATATACACATTCTTATGTGTTCAAGATAGGATTAACCTCAGGAAAGCGGAAAGGGGGGTAGTGCTTCGGTTCATAAATACGGTCATGCACCGAGAGCGTCGTGGATATGGATAATGTGATTCGTATTTCGAGCATGGTCAACGCTTATCTGGTAAAAGGGGATCACACCTACCTGGTGGATACCATGGTGCCAATGAGCCGAAAAAAGCTATACGCAGCAATGCATGATAATGGAGTCTCTGCGAGTGATCTCTCGCACATCCTGCTCACTCATTACCATGCCGACCATATCGGCAATCTGTGCGACATACAGGCGAAAGGCAATCCCAAGGTAGTAGCCGGGGCGGGCGACGTACCTTACATTGAAGGCGAGATAAAACCGCCCGCGCCTAGTGAACTCAGCCGGGCGGGGAAGGTCCTTCGCAAGATGCCGGGCCTGGTTGAGAAGTATCAGAAATGCAAACCCGGCCGAGTAGATGAGACGGTAGAGGATGGAATGAAGCTCGAAGAGCTTGGACTTGAAATCGTCGCTTTGCCCGGGCACACGCCGGGGGGCACGAGCTATGTCGACCGTGCCAACAATCGCGCCTTCATTGGAGACCTTGTCTCCAACTACTTCGGGCGCCTGGGACTTCCCGTCCTCTCTTCCAGCTATAGTCTGGAAGAAATAGAAGCGTCGTTAAGGAAGCTGGCAGGTCTTGACCTGGATTACATGTACCCGGGTCATGGAAGGATAATCGGACCGGGTGCATCCAAACTGGTCGACAGGTTGATTGGAAAGAAATTCTAGCTGATTATTGCAGCTCTGATCCGGATCATTATTGCTTTGCTTGTTTTGGGAATAATATCTTCCGTACGGGTAAGTATTGAAGTCGATCAGGAATTATAAGGAGGTAGCAAATGAGTACAATGGATAATCTGAAAGAAGCCTTCGCCGGAGAATCGCAGGCCAACCGCAAGTACCTGGGCTTCGCAATGAAGGCGGATGAAGAAGGATATCCTCAGGTGGCGAAGCTTTTTCGAGCAGCCGCCGACGCCGAGACAGTACATGCTCTCAATCACCTCAAGGTGATGAAGGGCATTGGGGACACCGAGCAGAACCTGGTCCAGGCTATCGAGGGCGAGACGGCTGAATTTATGTCTATGTATCCGGGTATGATCGAGGAGGCCAAGGGCGAGGGCGAAAAGGAAGCTCTGCAATCGTTCACCTGGGCAAACGCAGTCGAGAAGATCCACGCCGGCCTGTATGAAAAGGCAAAAGAAAACCTCGGCAAGAATCCCGATGTGGTCTACTACGTCTGTCAAAGGTGTGGGAACACCGTCGAGAACGAAGCCCCGGAAACCTGTCCCATCTGTGGAGCCCCGAAGACGATGTTCAAGAAGATCGACTGATTCGATTAGGTTATCAGGGTAGGACTTGAGCCGGAAAGGTAGCGGAAAATATCCAGTAGTGCTGGCTGTCTTACTGGGCCAGCTTATCACTCCGCTGGATGTCGGCCTGAACAATACAAGCCTGCCGACGATTGGTCAATCTCTTAATCTCGGCGTGGCCGCTTCCGGTTGGATCATGGGAGTCTTCTGGCTTTTTGCTACCGTTTTTATGATCATTGCCGGTCGGACGGGCGACGTCCTGGGACGGCGGAAGATCTTCAGCTACGGCATATTCGTATTCATCGTCGGCTCCCTTGCATCCGGTTTTTCACCCAACTACCCCGTGCTATTGGCAGCGCGCGCCGTGCAGGGCTTGGGAGCCGCACTCACATCCTCCAATGCTCTGGCTCTTATTTGCTGTTCTTTTTCAGAAGAGCAGAGAGGAAAAGCCTTAGGGCTTCTGGCTGCCTGCATATCACTCGGCTTCACTATCGGCCCGCTCCTGGGTGGCTTCATCTGCTCAAGCCTGGGATGGAGATATATTTTCTTCGTGAATATCCCTCTGGGCCTGGTCGCCCTGATTCTTTGCCTCCGCTTCGTTGAGGAAAGCGAGACGGAGCCGGACCAGTCGATCGACTTGTTGGGTGCTCTGATCCTCCTCACCATACTCGCTCCGGCTTCGTTATCCTTGATCCAGGTAAGTTCGTGGGGTTGGTTGTCACCATATACCATAAGCTTGTTTCTTCTGGCCCTTGTTGCCGGCTGGGTCTTTGTCATGCACGAGAGGGCGGCCGCTCAGCCCGTGATCGATCTCGGTCTCCTGCGCATTCCGGCCTTTTCCTTGAGCAACATGGCAACGTATGCTCTGTTTATCTCTTCCCGGCTTGCACTCTTCATAGCCCCTTTTTATCTACAATACTATCGAGACATGCCTGTGTACTTGATCGGCCTGGTCATCAGCCTCACAAATGTTATTCCTCTCGTGCTTCTCATCCCGAGCGGCATTATTTCAGATCGTGTCGGGACGACGGGATTGGAATTATTTGGCATGTCCTCCATCGCCCTTTCACTGGGCCTCCCGCTTGTGGCCGGCTCTCAACTGACCATGCCCTTGCTGATCATCTCACTGCTCTTGATAGGGCTCGGGTATGGGGTCTTCTACAGCCCCAACCTGAGAGCCGTCATGGGAAGCGTGCCGCAATCGGGGCTGGGATTCGCTGGAGGAGTTACGGCGACTATGAGGAATTTCGGTTTCTTGACTTCAATCGGATTGGCCAGTTCGGTTTTGGGGGTCTGGGCGGTACAGCGGCCGGACTCACCCGGGACCGCATTTTCCGATCCGGGTTTTCAAACCGCCGTCAAGCACGCCTATTTCGCGGCTTTCCTTGTCGCCCTCGCCGGCCTGGCCTTCTTGCTCCTCAGGGGGTACCTTTCAGCTCGCTCGGCCAAGAAAATCGATATTCTTTACTAATCACTAGAAATCACTAGAACTGGCCGTGCTTGCCGCTGCCTTTTGTGAATCGCGAAGCACCGGAGAGCGTTTCCCCGCTCTCGAGCACCCTCATTCCGAGCCGGTACTCGAGTTCCAGGGCTTTGCCCATTTCCAGGTCGAAACCGCCGTAGAGAGCTTCCCGATCACTCCTCATGCATACCTGGGGAAATTCACATAGCTGCTCCGCCAAGTCCTCGGCTGCCTCACGCACCTTGCCTTTTGCGACTACCCGATTCACGAGCCCCATGCTCGAGGCTTCCCGCGCTCCTACCGGGCGGCCGGTGAGTATCATATCAAGAGCGTGACTCATCCCGATCAATCTGGGCAAGCGCTGCGTCCCGCCATCGATCAGCGGTACGCCGAAACGGCGCTCGAAAATTCCCAGAACGGCGTCCTCTTCCGCCCCCCGCAGGTCGCACCACACGGCTAATTCCAGCCCCCCCGCCACGCAATAGCCGCTGATAGCAGCGATCACCGGTTTCGATAATGTCATCCTCGTCGGACCCAGCGGGGCATCAGCCGATATGTCCTCGTTCAGGCGCTTCGCCTCCTGCATGGGATCCTCCGCCAGCGCCTTGAGATCGGCGCCCGCACAGAATGTTCCCCCCGCTCCCCATAGTACCGCGGCACACAATCCGTCATCGGCATCAAAATCTCGGAAGGCTTCGGCCAGCAGCACCGAGGTACGGTAATCAATCGCATTCTTTACCTCAGGCCGGTTTATTATTACCGTATAGACCTTACCCTTCTTTTCCACCTCGACGTCCATGGCCAATCCTCCTTATGCGTTTACATGGGCTCTCATAAATAGTAGCCCAATAAGTGGGGTAGGTCTCTAATAAATGTGAGGTTTCAACGTTTGGAGATGAGGACCGATAAAACAGATGGGGGTAGAAGAATCACCGCCCCTCCCGCCAGCACACATAGAGTTATCGCTTTCATCAACATCGAGGAGATGGTATCGGGTTTTCTCTCGTAGTGGCCCCCTATAACCGTAGTGTTGCTTGATTCATAAATTACGTCGGGTGAGACGCCGAAGACACCGGGTTTCCGCGAGAGATCGATGCGGCCCTTGCTGGCGTTAAAATAGGCGGCCCAGACAAGCTCGCTGCAATACCAGCGGGCCCCTTCCGCATGTTTGGAAAACCAATTTATATCATAGGGATCGCCGTCTTTTGAGAGCGCAAACTCCACGGCCTTCTTGAGCGTCTCATCGTCCGCTGTTACCACCCTGAGATAAGCGACCCAGGTCATTTCGGGGTACATCCAGGAAGAAACCGATCCCACGCTTACCCCATCCTTGGGATTACCGGCAACCACTACCTTGTTCTTCCCTACATAAATACAAGTATGGGTCCAGGCATCCATAGGATTGAGGGCGGGAACCGGACTTAGGGCGCATCTCCCGACGAGGATATCCCCGGGGATAAGATTTGCAACAGCCTCGGGGTTGTCCGTCTTCCCGGTTTCGGGTTCTATTCGATCCAAGCCGGTCGGGAACCAGGTATTAATGACGGCGAGCCCCGAACCGGCCGCCTGTGTATCTCTCGCGCGGGAGACGTGATTCCCAGCCGCGCCGTCCCTGGAAAAAACTCCTGTAAAAAGTATCAGGAAGACCACGGAAAACAGTTAAAAGAAGCCTATCCTCCCCCAGCCAAGCCAATCAGGCTTCAGACTCGCAAACCTGGTCTTCATGCAAAATAATCCAATTATATTCGCTCTGATTATTCCAATATTTAACGTTCCCTGCACCCGCGGGTCATAAACGGGCAAGCGGGGATTCAAATGGAAATATATGCCTGCGGAAGAGATCTACAGATGGCAGTCGAGGAATTCCGCCTCAATCTCGGCGACCTCTTCGAGAAGAGGTGCGGAATAGACGTCGAAGTGGCCGCAATTGAAATGGAGAAGGGTCGCTTCTCTCATCTTGGAGGCTGTCCTTTCGACTGCTTGCGGATCAATCAACGAGTCCCTATTTCCGGCGATTACGAGCGCCGGACACATGACTTTCGAGGCTCTCGTCACAGGACGGTAGAAAAGTAGTTGGAGCACCGATCTGGCGGGAGTCCGATTCTCCCAACTCGTTCCCTGGGGGAGAATTGACATGTAGCCGGGGCCCGACTCGGGCGTATTCAAAACAGCGAACTTGTCGGGATTGCTCGTAATCGGAATATAGTGCGGAGCCTTAAGGGTGATTATGTTTAATATATCCTTTGCGGCTGCGGCACTCCCCTGAAGGGCATGCCATAATCCCGTCCTCAAGGTCGAAGTAATCCCATCGACAAACGGTACCTGGGCGACCAGCGCTTTAATATTGGGGTCGCGAGAAGCAACCATAATGGTGTGTCCGGCGCCATAGGAGGAGCCCCAGATCGCGAGTTTGTCGGCATTGATTCCGGGGAGCGATCGAACATGGGAGAGCGCAGCCCGCCAGTCCCGCACCTGCCGCCAGGGATTGATGAGATAGCGAGGTTCGCCCTCGCTCCGCCCGAAGCAACGATAATCGAAAACGAAGACCGCCATTCCCCTGCCCACGAATCTCTCGGCAAAAGGTACCAGGCCGAAATCCCGCTCGGCCCCGAAGCCATGGGCCATAACCACCACCGGCGGCCTTGTTATCCCCGCCGGACGGTACAACCAGGCGGCGCACCGGCAGTCGCCACTCTCGAAAACGCAGTCCTCTCTGGTGAAGGCCACCTCGACTCTGTGCCCTTCTACCATTTCAATCCTCCCTCTTATCAGGCTTCGATCTTTTTATTATATGCCAGGCGGAAATCAGGTTGGCCTTCTTAATCCGTCCGGCTGGCCTTATTATAGTCTGAGGGAATATCAGAAAAGGGCCACCGGCGCTTCAGGTCCTAAGGAGGGAACATGAGGAGTTTACCGCGCGGGCAAATGCGGTGGTTGATGGAAGCATACATCGCTCAGCCGCGGGATCTACCCTCCATCGATGTCGATTCTCAATCCGATTTCATCGAAGAATATTTGAAGGCTGGAGCACCGGAGTTCAGACTGGCTTTTATCTCCTGCTGCCTGGGCCTCAACTTGCTGTCAGTCCTGATGAAGGGCAAGACATTTTCAAGGCTTGGAGCGGAGGGGCAACAGGAACTCCTGAACAAGTGCTTCAACAGCCGCAATCCTCTCTTGAGGGGAATGACCGTGCTCCCAGGGCTTGCCTTCCTCATGTCGTATTACCGCCGCCCGGAAGTAGCCGCCCTCCTTGGCTTTGACGCCGCCGCCTTGAAGGCGGAGGCGGAGCTACGCAAGGTCTCGCGCGATCGGACCTTACCCAGCCGAGGGGACGCCTCGTGATATTCAAACTCGCGGATATCAAGGGTGATGTAGTTCGTTCGGCGGATGTCGCCATAATCGGATGCGGCGCCGGCGGAGGCCCCATCGCGCGCGAGCTGGCGAGTGAGGGGCACTCGGTGGTGGTAATTGAGGAGGGTGCCCATTTCACCCGCGATGATTTCAGTTTGAATCCGGCCGAAGCCTATATGAACCTGTATCGGGACGCGGGCCAGGTGATTACTTTCGGCTTGCCCTTCATCCTCATGCCGCTGGGAAAAACGGTCGGAGGTACGACGACCATAAATTCAGGTACAGCCCTCAGAATCCTCCACCCAATCCTCAAGAAATGGCATCTGAACCATGGGCTCAGCGATATCACGGAGGATGAGCTCAACCTGATCTACGCTTACCTCGAGGAGTATTTGTTCGTGAAAAGGGCGGACCCGGAAGTCGCCGGAAAAGTGGCTACGACTTTTCTAGCCGGCGCTGAAAAGCTCGGGCTCTCTTGCGGTTGGCTGCCCCGCAACGCGAAGGAGTGTGAGGGCTTCGGCTCCTGTGCTTTCGGCTGTCCCTCCGGCTCGAAGCAGAGCGTAGATGTCTCTTTCGTTCCCGATGCCGTTAGCCTAGGCGCGGACATATACTCCTGCTGCCGGGCCGATGAGATCAAGGTCAGCGGCGGCAAGGCTTCCGGAATCAAAGGCCATTTCCTCGATCCGCGAACGGAGAAGCCGACCGGCCACAAACTCGATATCGATACCCAAGTAGTCGTCCTTTCTGCGGGAGCCGTTTATTCCCCTTATTTCCTGTTAAAGCAGGGCATCGCCAATTCGAGCGGGCAAGTCGGCAAGAATCTCCAGATTCACCCGGCCAGTTCGGCTATAGCCGTAATGGACGAACGTATGGACGCGCCGAAAGGCATACCCCAGAGTTCTTACGTCGACGAGTTCCAGGGAGAAGGCATCATGCTCGAAGGGGGCACGGTACCGCCCGAAATACACGCCCTGGCGCTGCCGCTTCTCGGCAGACGCAGTGCGGAAGCCATGACCTCATACCCCAATATGGGGATATTCGGCGGCATGGTATGTGAGAGCGATTCCTGGGGCCGGATCGTGAAGTTACCAAGGCGCGGCTACCGGCCGGCCATTCTCTACAGCCTGAGGGGTAGGGACGTTGAGAAGGCCAAGATTGCTACCTCGCTCATGGCCGAAATCTGGTTTGCGGCGGGGGCGAAGAAGGTCTTTACCCCTATATCCGGGCATTACGAGCTGACCGGCCCAAAAGACCTGGCAAGGTTGGAGCGGTCCAGTCTAAGGGCGGGAGATATGTTCGCCATGAGCGCTTACCATCCCCTGGGCACCTGCCGGATGGGCGGTGACCCGGAATGGTCGGTGGTAAGGCACACCTGCGAGACCTGGGATCTTGCAAACTTTTACATCTGCGACGGCAGCGTTCTGCCATCCTCGCCCGGCGTCAATCCCCAGCTGACCATCATGGCCATTGCTATGCGCTGCGCGGGCTTCATAGACGAAAGGCTCTCCAGTTGGGGTCGAGCCTAAACACAAACAACTTCAAGAAAGCATCTCGTGCGCAACTGCTCTTGCCTTGAAGTTGTTTATGTTTAGGCGCCGACCCCTTATGACCCCCACGCATTCTCAGCCTGTTTAGGCCCGACCCAACTTGAAAGTTCTTTTTCGCGGTTATAATAGAATCCGGCAGTGGCAATCCTGGAAGGAGTAATCGTGGTTGTCGAAGCAGATGTCCGGAAAGCATTTGATAAGTTGACCGGACAAGCATCGCATTACACCATCCATGAATTGAACCAACTACCGAATGAAACCAAGGCCCAGCTGTATAGCCTGCTCATACCTGACAAAGTTTTCCAGCTCTTCGAAATCGATCGGCGCGACTTCAAAAATAAAGACGGTGAGCATGTTCTGCGGTTGGTTGCGGATTGCACTTGTACATTTGTAATTATAGAAATCAGCGAGCATCCGGGCGATGGCGACCCTATCTTCTCACTCGAGATCGAGGACACCGCTTTCTGCAAGATCGATATCAATTTTTTGATCATCAATGATGTTCGGGGGCCGCGCTTCGACACCGATATCGATCAGGCGGGAAGAAGAACCAAATTCGCCACTGTTGGGCGCAACATACCCGAGGAAATAAGAGCCATGAACTCGGGGCTCACCCCAGGCCAGGTCAGGCCCGGCTTGCGCCTTTTTAAGGATTTCGTGCCTCTTGCCAATGCCTTCGTTGAAGCTATGGGCCAGGACATGGTGATTGTGGAACCGCTCGGCTATAACAACGCGATTATTTTTGAGAGCTACGGTTTCGGGTATATCAGAGGTCTGCGCAAGATGGAAGAGATCAATGAGGGCTTCCAACCCGGGGGTGAGCTCTTCGAGAAATTGGATGGGGGCACTCCCTTCCGCCGGCCCGGCATGGAGAAGACCGTTCGTGGCCGAAGCTGGGCGATACATGACGGTATTCTGGGAGAGCCATGGCGGGGTATCGAAATGTACCGCCCCAGTAAGGGCTGCACTGTGGGTACCTTCCCGGGGTGGATTTATTAAGTATGTGGGGTCTGCAATCGATGAATATTAAGATGCGTCGAGACGAGAACGGCCCGGAAGGGAGTAAGGGAAATGGAACAAGGCACGCCTCCACCTAGCCCTCCTGAGGAAGAAGCTCTTCGGCTACAGGCGGAGAGCCGAGTTAAGCAGAAAATAGCCCTGGTCAGCCACCTCGGCGTCTACCTGGCAATCAACTTATTCCTTGTGGTCGTCTGGTCCTTAACCGGTGCCGGCTATCCTTGGTTCCTCTGGGTAATGGCGGGCTGGGGCCTGGCGGTGGCGATTCAGACCTTCAGTTACTTCACCGGCTCAAAAGGCGAGGCGGCCAGGGAACGCATGATTCGCAAGGAGATGAATAGGATCAAGAAGGAAAAGGGAAGCTAGGCGCGGGGCACTCCGAATTCATCCTGCTATCAGAATCTTCAAATCGCCGTCCTCGGCGAGACTCCACTCGTATGTCGACCTTTCCTTTTGCAGGGCGAGTTCGAAAAGGGCTTGGCCCATGCCTACCATCATCGGCTGCAGGCAGGAATTCTCTATCGACAGGCTGAGGTGACGTTCATCGACTTCGAAATTGGTTAATATTCCCAGGCCGCGCAATGCCACCAATTGCCCGAAAGTTTCGCCTCCTTGCCGCCAGTTCACTCCGCCGACCCTCGACTTCACATATTGCCTCTGAGCTTCAACCACCAAGTCGGGTATCGATTCTCCCAACTCCGCCTCGAGATCGAGAAGCACGGCTTCCAGAGTAGCGGGCGGGTACAATGCCATTCGCCAACCGTTATCCGGATCTTCGATTGTTCCCTCCTCGAGATCCCAATTATAGTGAGAAACAGCAGCGGGAATTCCGCATATTTCACATCTCTCAAAGGCAAGATCGCCCGGCTTAAACTCGTAGCGCCTCCTTTTCAATCTGCCCTTGAGCCCAGGCGGTCGCTCCTTGGGACGGCAAGTCACCTTATAGCACTCCTCTCCCACCTCCTCGAACTCGGCCGCCATGTCCCGGCCTTCAAGGGCTTCGTTTGCACCAAGAATCTCGCCGATTCTGAAGGGGAGAGAGTATGGTTTTATTATCGTGTTCACTCGCCACGGGAATTCACCCGCGGTGTCCCATCCTTCACCCAATGCAGATTTCCCATAACCGAAACTGCCGCCGATATCGAGAACGGTCAGGATCATTTCCCTGGCGATGGCCCATTCCTCCGCGCCAGCCGGGCCGCCTTCCCGCCGGAAGATCCTCCCGATTTCACCCTGCGCCCTTTCGATATAGCGCCTTACCTCCCTGCGTCTGCTCTCTATCGCAATGTGTTGGATAGGCAGGCCGATCAGCTTCTCGATGCCCGCCAAGAGATTGTCGATCACCCTTGATTCATAGAGCACATTGCGATCATACGATGCACCTGCAACGCCTATAACGCCGTTGCTTTCCCATTTGAATTCGGCGCTTATGCTTAATGGAACGCCACACTTATGACATACCTCGACACTGCTCATAAGGACCCTTTCCAGACTTTATATGACAACCCTCTGTATGTTTATTCGCCCAATAGCAGCGCTGCCTTAACAGCTTAAACTGGCATGATGTCTCCGGAGGCTAAGACCAGGGTCCGGCCTTCGACTTGCAGCAGGAGTCTACCTGATTCATCCACGCCCTTGATGATGCCCTGAAAAGTATCCGCCTCTCCGGCAAGCGAGTGGTTGCCGACACGGACGTTTTCTCCGACATAGGCGAGGTTATGCCTATAGTCCGCCAGTGAGTCCTGCCAATCACGCAGTAACGCTCTATCCATTTCATCGAGAAAGCCGGTGAGGAGTTGCTCAAGCTCCCATTCCTTCTTCTCTTCTATCAACAAAGAAGTCGGAGGTAATTTTGCGGGAAGCGAAAGTTCTTCCGCCGCGTATCCGACATTCAGACCAATCCCGGTTATAATGCCTGCCCTTCGCTCGCCCCTGAAGGTTTCAGACAAGATGCCCCCTACTTTTCCGTCCCCGTAGACCATATCGTTAGGCCATTTGAACCGGGGACCGGTTCCACCCGAGCTTACGATGGCTGTCCTTATTGAGACTGCAACCAGCACCCCCGCCTGAAAGCCTTCTATGCCGGGGAGGAAGATACTTACCAGGAGGCTCTTGCCGGGCAGATCGTACCAATCCCTTCCCAACCTGCCCATTCCCTGCGTCTGATGAAGCGCCCAGACGACCAGCCCGTCTCCACCCTTTCCAGCATCAAGGATCCTACGTCCTTCGAGGTTGGTCGAATCAAGCGACTCGTACTTCCTTATATTCCAGTCCAAGGAGCGTCCCTTTCTCTCCACCAAATATGATCCCGCTGAACGCTTGACGGTATCGCGTTTTTTGTACACAATGAACAAAACTTCGAGAGGACCGGCGTCATGAATATCCATCGATTCAATGAGATTACGTTAGAGGCTACCCCGAAGGAAGCAGAGCTGGCTGTATTGGCCTTGCTCTTCGCTACCCTGACGGGGATCGGTGCCCTGCTCAAGGTGCCTCTTTCACCGGTACCCATGACCATGCAGGTCTTCTTCGTTCTCCTCTCAGGCTTGTGTCTCGGTCCGGTATGGGGACCGGCCAGCCAACTCGCCTATCTTTGTATGGGACTTTGCGGCGCTCCGTTTTTTGCCGCGGCTCCCTACGCAGGTCCCGCCGTTCTATTCGGCCCCACGGGAGGTTACCTCTGGGGCTTTGTAGTCGCCTCGGGAATGGTGGGTTTCATCTCTTTTTCCTATCGATCCAAAAAGCCTGCGCAGCGGAAGTTATTCCTTCTCGTTATTCTATCCAACCTTGCAGGAATAGCAGTCATATATTTTCTGGGAACGAGTTGGCTTGCCGTTTGGCTCGGCTCAAGCGGGAAAAGCACTTCCATGGCTTTCAACCTGGGTGTAAAACCCTTCATCCTGATCGATATTTTGAAGGCCATAGCGGCCGCCGGGGCCGGCGCATATCTTATTCGGCAAAGGATTTCTTATGGAAGGTAAGCAGCATCGCTTCAGCATTACTGACACGACCCTAAGGGATGCACCGCAGTCCCTTTGGGCGACGCGCATGCACCTGACCGACATTCTTCCCATCGCGGAGCGTATTGATGAAGTCGGCTACCACTCGGTCGAGGTATGGGGAGGGGCGGTTTTCGACGTCTGCATGCGCTTTTTGAATGAAGACCCTTGGGACCGACTGTATCGCATAAGGGAGAAATTCAAGCACACGAAATTACAGATGCTTCTTCGCGGCCAGAACCTGGTTGCTTACAGGAACTTCGCCGACGACCTGGTCGAGGAGTTCATAAAGCGCGCGGTGGCCGGCGGAATAGACATTATCCGTATTTTCGATGCATTGAATGATACCCGCAATATCGAGAAAGCCATAGAGGTCACCCGCAGGGAGGGTGCCCATGCACAGGGGACGATCTGCTATACCATAAGCCCGGTACATGACATGGAACACTTCGTTGAGACGGCCAAGGTCCTGGTGGACATGGGATCGCAATCGATATGCGTGAAGGATATGTCCGGTATCCTGGCGCCTTATGTGTCATACGAATTGGTGAAGCGCCTCAAGGAAGCGGTCGAAGTCCCTATACAACTTCACGCCCATGCCTCGACTGGAATGGCCTCCAATTCTTATATAAAGGGGATCGAAGCGGGCGCGGACATAATCGATTGTGCCGTAGCCCCGCTTTCGCTATACACCAGCCAGCCTGCTGTAGAGAGCATGATCGCCTCCTTCCGCGGTACCGACTATGAGCTCGATCTCAATTTCGATGCGGTGAGGGATGTATCCGAATACTTCGAAGTGGTGTCCAGGAGGCGCAAGCTGATGGGAGTGGAGCAGCCACTGATAGATGTGACCGTCATCTCCCATCAGATCCCGGGCGGTATGGCCACTAATCTTATCGCCCAGTTGGAGCAGCAGAACGCGATCGACCGCATGGAAGAAGTCCTGGAAGAAATTCCGAATGTGAGGAAAGACATGGGATATCCTCCTCTGGTCACTCCGACCAGCCAGCTGGTAGGAACCCAGGCCGTCCTCAACGTCGTACTGGGAGAACGCTATAAAATTATCCCCAGAGAGATCGAAAACTATGTAAGGGGCTACTACGGCCGCCCGCCGGCGCCGATAGACGAGGAACTTAAAGATAGGGTCCTCAAGGGAGAAGAGCCTATAACGTGCAGACCGGCGGATGTGCTCGAGCCGGAACTCCCTAAAGCCAAACGCGAACTCGACCCCTCTCTGGTCGAAAAAGAGGAGGACTATCTCTCATACGCAATCTTCCCCGATGTGGCCCTCGACTTCTTCAAGTGGAGAAAAAATCCTGCCCTCAAGGATGAGGAAGCGCCCAGAAAATCGATGCAACGCCGCGAACAGATGTTTATTGAAGATACATCGCTGGAAAGCTTGACCGATGACATCGTG